>Ga0209013_10003377_pt1 | contig 14174 bp, 11 predicted proteins | sample Cruoilmetagenom2_FD_187291 | JGI IMG/M metagenome (GOLD analysis project Ga0209013, IMG submission 187291) | Oil polluted marine microbial communities from Coal Oil Point, Santa Barbara, California, USA - Sample 2 (SPAdes) (version 2) | ecosystem: Environmental > Aquatic > Marine > Oil seeps ... | reverse complement strand
AGAACCAGCGACAACCACGGCCAATAGGTGATGATCAGCACGGTCAGCAGGAGAATCCCCAGAAACGGAAGCGCCGCGCGATAGAGCAGAACGATTGGTTTGTCGAAGCGGTAGCTGGCGATGAAGAGGTTCATCCCAACCGGAGGCGTGCAATAGCCAATCTGCATGTTTGCGAGGAAGATCATCCCGAGATGAATTGGATCGATCCCATATCCCGCCGCAATGGGGAGGATCAACGGCACGACGATGACCAGCGCCGAAAAGATGTCGAGAATCATCCCAAGCATGAGGAAAAAAACATTGAGGAGAATCAGGAAGCTCAGCTTGGACGAGATATGGGAGGTGACCCACTCGAAGAGCCTCATCGGCACCTGCTCATCGATCATGTAGTTCGTCGAGGCGAGAGAAACACCCAGGATGATTAGAATCCCACCCACCAGAACCATGGAATCTCTCATCACGCCCGGCAGGCGACGAATGGAAATGTCCCGGTAGATGAGGACCTCGACGATGAAGACATAGACAACGGTGACCGCTGCGGCCTCCGAGACAGCGAAGAAGCCACTGTAGACCCCACCAAGAACGATGATCGGGAGTGGGATCTCCCATATCGACTCCCGCAGCGCTGCCGTCATCTCACGACGGTCGAACGGTTGCTTCGCCTGTCGTGAGCGAACGACGCCACCCTCGCGAATGCAATAGAGCGAGAGCAGGAAGATCATCAATAAACCGGGCAGGATGCCGGCAACAAAGAGGTCGTCTATCGACTGCTCGGCAATGATGCCGTAGAGGATCAGGGGCAGCGAAGGCGCGAAGAGCAGCCCGAGGCTGCCGGAGGTAGTGATGAGACCGAGGTTGAATTGTTCGCGATAACCCGCAGCTGCGATCGCCGGATACAACAGGGCACCCATCGCGATGATAGTGACGCCAGAGGCCCCGGTGAATGCAGTGAAGAGAGCGCAAACGAACAGCGCCACCACCGCGAGACCTCCCGGCATCCACCCCAGTAACACGTTGGTAACCCTGACCAACCGTCGCGGGGCTTGACTCTCGCCAAGCAGGTAGCCGGCAAAAGTGAAGAGCGGAATGGCAATCAGAACTGGGATCTCGGAAACCCGGAAAATCTCCATCGGTACGACCATCAGGTCGATGTCCGAGCTCGCAAAACCGATCAGTGCACCGGCCGCGATGACTGCAAACAACGGCGCGCCGAGAATCGCGAGCAACACCAGGGCGACACCAATGAGAATCAAAGTAGATCCTCTTTGGCGACGCTCGCCCTCATATGTTTGATGGCAAAGAGAAGATACCGGAGGGCAATCACACCGAAAGCAATGGGTAGGATCGCTTCGCAGATCCACACTTGAACGAAAGCGACCGCTGTGCCGCCGGCAGCCCGATCATCGAGTACGAGCCGGAGGGCGCTCCACGCAACCACCGCCGATACGACTGCAGTAAAAAGGTCGGTGATGATTCGAACACGCGCCTTCCATCGCAACGGCAAGAATCGCGACAGCGCGTCGACTGATATCTGTTTGTCGCTCCTCGTCGCAACCATGGCACCGATCATGCCCACCCAGAGCACACCGACGCGCAGCATCGGGTCCGCCCACAAAATTGCTCCGTCAAAGAGGTTACGAAGGACGATCTGGGTGGCTGCGAGTCCGACCATCGCGGCCAGGATCAGCACAAGGAGTGCATCCTCAACCAGCGCCGTCACCCGCAGGAGACGGCTGATAACGGATGGCTCGGTCCGCTCCATTCTCAATCGCCGGTCGCGCCCGCTGGTTGCCGCGATCGGTATTCCTGCACGAGGTCTTCGATCATCGCCATCGTCGCTGGATTGTAATCCCTTTGCGCGACAAGCCTTTTTGTTGCGGCGGCGGCGATCTCGTCCCACTTCGCGCGGGTTTCGTCCGTCGGGTCGACGAACTCTACGCCCTGAGCCGCGAGAGCCTTCCTCGCCTCGGCGTTATCACTCCGGCTGGTCGCATTGAGTTCTCGATTCTCCCGGCTCAGCACCTCGCGAACGACTTCCTGATCCTCTAAACTCATTCGGTGGAATGCTTTGACGCTGACGACTGTCGTCCCGCAGACATACGTGATCGGGAGGTCGGTCAGATACTTGGCCTTTGTGAACCACTGCAGGGCGATGGCACCAATGGCCGGTGCCGCGACAGAGTCGATGAGTCCCGTCTGTAAACCCGTGAGAACATCCGAGATCGGCAGTGGTACCGGAGACAGCCCGGCGGCTTCGACGATCGCGAGGGAGACCGGGTCGTCCTGCATCATCCAGGCCTTTCGCCCTTTGAGATCATCGAAAGTCCGCGTCGGTTTGGCGGACATCAGGTAGGTAAACCCGGTCTCGGTCAAACCGAACGACACAAAGCCTTTTGCCTCGAGTCCATCGATCAGGACCTGGTCCATCCGGTCTCGGATGAAATCCACCTCACCATTCGAGCGGAAGAGAAGCGGCAGGCTGTAAATCTCCATATCCGGATCAATGTCCGCCAGACTTCCGGCGAGAACGACGCCACCATGAAGCTGGCCAATCCGGATCTTTCGGAGCACTGCCGAGTCGGTACCCATTGTCCCGCCGGGGTAGAAGCGGAAACTGACGCGGCCTTCGGTACGTTCCTTGATCTCATCGGCGGCCTTTTGCAGCCCCTTCATCCAGATTGTTCCGTCCGGAGCCATGGTCGCAATCTTCAGACGAACACTCTGCGCCCCAACTGTCGGTGCAATCAAAAGGGCGATGAGGAAGGTCAAACAAATCCTGGCAAATGGCATGCATCAATCTCCAAAGTAGTCCTCAGAGGAACCGAGCAAGGCCCTCGCTTCTTCCTGGGCCATGGTGTTGGTCAAGGTCAGACCCGGCGCCACCGGATCGGCATCGATGACCTCGCGACAGAGGCGATCGTGAAGGTCGCGATCGAAGACCAGCCGCGCGTATGAGTGAGCGAGCAGGACCTTGGCCATCAGGTGCCTCCCATCGGACAGTTCGATCACCCGCTCGAAGTCCACCCTCCCCTGTTCGGGCTTGCCGCCCATCGCCTCGGGAAGAAGCGTGGCGAGAATGCCCAGATAGAGAAACGCGGCCCCTTCTTCATAGGTTTCCTCGAGCGCCACAACCCTCTGCATCATGGCGTCGACCCGGGCCTTATCGGCTATTGCCGACCAGTCGTCGGTGTTCGCTCTGATCCAGCTCGCCCAAGCGGCCCCAGCGCCATACAGAACTGAAACGTCTTTCGGCCCCATTCCTCCAACGACCCGTTCGAAATCCTCGTACGGAGCCGACCAGATTTCGCAGGCGTCCTTCTCTACCCGACACCATGCGGCCCACCCGTAATCGCGTCCTTTGCGAGAAAGCCTGGACGCACGTTCGGGGTCGTCTACGAAGGCGCCGGCATAGCTTGAGTAAAGATTGGCGCCGGCCATCAACAACTCCGGATTTTCTGGGTTATCTGAGATCAGACCATCGATCAGCAGGAGGTATGCGGGTGCACCCTGACGCACCGTCTCCGGATCGTTTTGATTGAGGACCGCGTTCGTCAGACTTTCCGCAAGCCCGGTCGTGGCCGACGACATGATGGATGAACATCCGGCAGTCAAAACGACTGCAATCGTGAGGGCTACCCTCCTCATCCAAATATGCTTCACCCCTTCGGTCATCTTCGCTCCGTACGTCCGACGCGGTCAGTTCCGCAGCAATCACCACCGGAACAGAATGATCTTAGCCGCGCCCCGGGCTCATGGCTACTTCGTGCCGAATCCGCCTCGCAGGGGGCCATCACCCAGGGCGGGTGAACGAACGACGGATTCAGCAGCTGCGGCCGTCGTATTCGTGATCACGGTGGTGCCGTTCCGATCACGCACCATTTTTACCGGTCTTGCCGGTCGCGACCCTCCGCCCATTCGGTAGGGCTGACCGGTGTAAATGGTGAGAATGCGGGAGACGTAATTTCGGGTCTCCGGATACGGCGGCACGCCCCGGTATCGAGCCACCGCACCCTCGCCCGCGTTGTAGGCAGCCAAAGCAAACTGCAGGTTTCCGGAGTACTGGTCAAGAAGACGCGAAAACTCCCGGACGCCACCGCGAATATTCTTCTCCGGGTCGAAGGGGTCATCGACGCCAAGACGTTTAGCCGTCTCCGGCATCAACTGCATCAGACCCATCGCTCCGCGACGGCTTACAGCATTTGGATCGTAGGCCGACTCGACGCGAACCAGTGCATCGACAAGTCTGGGGTCGACACCGTGTTCCCAGCTGATTGTCTGCACAAGCTGACGTAGATCGCCCCTGTCCAGGGCCGTACGGCCGGTATTTGCTGCGGGCGCCGCAGCGAACAGCACTGGAGCCAAGACGAAGAGCACACCCACCACGTGAATTGCAACGCGTCGTGTCACGCTACTATTATGACAGACAACAACGAGCTGAGGAGTGCCGGTTGCCAGAGAACGTCCCAAAAACGACCTCGATTCGAATGTTTGTGGAACGCATGCGGGACGCGAACGTGTCCGCCTCGGCGATCGCCTCGTTCCGACTCCACTATCAACGGCTGTCTGGCGGTGAACGGGGATTCCTGCCCGAGAGGGACATCCTACCGATAGGAACACTGCCAGATTCAGAGACATTTAACGAGTATCTCGAGGTAGGTCGGTCGGCAACGGCCAGTGCTGCGGTAATCAAGCTCAACGGAGGCCTCGGGACTTCGATGGGCCTTGACCGCGCGAAGACCCTGCTCCCAGTGCGCGGGGATCTGACCTTCCTCGATCTCATCGCCCGCCAGATGCTGGCGCTGCGAAAGCAGATGGGAACAGAAATCCCGCTCGTGCTCATGAACAGCTACCGCACCTCGGAGGACTCTGATCGGGTTCTCGCCGAATACCCTGGGCTGCAGGATGCCAATCTACCTCTCAGTTTTCTCCAGAACATGGTGCCCAAAGTCCTCGAACACGGGTTGACGCCTGCTGATCATGACGAGCGACCGGAACTCGGCTGGTGCCCGCCTGGACACGGCGATCTTTTCACCGCAATTTTGGGTTCAGGGCTGCTCGATCAGTTGATTGGCCGCGGCATCGAGTACGCATTCGTATCCAACGCCGACAATCTCGGCGCGGCACTCGACACCTCACTCCTTGGATACATGGTCGCGAACGGTCTCGATTTCATGCTGGAAGCCGCCGACCGCACCCCGGCCGACCGCAAGGGTGGTCACCTCTGCCAGTTGCTCGACGGTCGTCTGGCACTTCGCGAATCAGCGCAATGTCCTCCAGAAGAGGAAGATGTATTTCAGGACACCGGACGCCACCATTACTTCAACTCCAATAATCTCTGGGTCCACCTGCCAACGCTGCACCGCCTTCTCGTAGAACACGGCGGCTTTCTGCCCCTGCCCACCGTCGTCAATCGCAAAACTCTCGACCCACGAGACCCAGCGTCGCCCGGGGTGGTCCAACTCGAAACGGTGATGGGAACCGCGATTTCGCTATTCCCAAAGGCCGCTGCGATCCGGGTTCCCAGGCGCCGGTTTTCGCCCGTCAAAAACACCAACGATCTACTCGGCGTCCGCTCGGACGCTTTCGATCTCAGCGATGACGGTCGAATCGTGCTCAGCCCCGGCCGGAGCGAACCACCGGTGATTCGGCTCGATCCAAGGTCTTTCAAGATGATCGACGACTTCGAGAAGCGGTTTTCGGCCGGAGCCCCATCCCTTCGTTTCTGTGATCGTCTCACCGTCGAGGGCGACATCACCTTTGGATCCGGCGTCGTTATCGAGGGCGAGGCCATCATTCGCACCGGCGGCAAGGCGTCCGTACCCGATGGAACTGTGATTCGTGGAGTTGTCGATCTCTAGCCTACAAATCTCAACAACTGTCTGCTTCGGCAGTAGTATTGCCGATGATCTACAACACCGGATTCCGGAAAGGAAACCCACTAAATGACTGAAACGACACATACAGAAGAAAGAAAATCCGTCGGCGAGGTCGTCCGCGAGGCCTTTCAGGAGCTCGGATCAACCCTGGTCGCGTTCGTCAAGGCGCCGAAGGCCCTGTGGGGCGTCAACATCCCGTACGTCATCGAGGGACTCGTCTACTTCGGAATTCTGACAATTCTCGGCAAGTACTGCTCGGAGAACGTCGGTTTGAGCGATCTCCACGCGGGCTGGGTCTACTCAGTGGTCACCGCAGGCATCACCTTCGCCATGCTTTTCCTGGGAGGGGTGTGCGACAAGATCGGCATCCCGCGAACGCTGACAATCGCGTTCTTCATGTTTGTCGTTGGACGGGGGCTCGTAGCTCTGTCGGGCACAATGGAGCTCGGTCAGGGGCTGGGCTCGCCGATGTTCCTGGTCCTGGCGCTGGGTCTGTTCATTTACGTGGTGGCTTACGGTCTCTACCAACCGGCAGCCTACGCCGGGGTCAAGCGATACACCAACCCGAAAACAGCGGCGATGGGCTACGCGGTCGTCTACGGCCTGATGAACCTGGGCGCCTTCTTTTCGGGATTCGTGTCGCCGACCATCCGCCACCGGTTCGTGGACGTTTTCCCCCCCAATGGCCTGACCGCGGTGTTTTGGGCCTATACCGGTCTGTGCGTTATCGCTCTGGTGATTACCATGGTTGTTCTGACCCGAAAAACGGATGCGGAGGCAGTCGAGCGAGTCGCACGAGAAACCGCCGAACTCGACGATAACGAGTCAACCACCGACACCGAAGCGGCAGAAAAGCCGGAGAGTACCGCCAGTATCGCGAAACCCGAAAATCTGCGGTTCATCGTTTTGGTTTCCGCTTCCGCGATCTCGATCGGCGCCGCCGCCGCCGCCGCTACCGGCCGTCTCGCCGTGGCCCCCTGGATCACCTACATCGCCGCCATCGGTCTGGCCGCCCTCACGGTCTTCGAGTTCCTCAGAGTCCGCCCGGATCACCCATTTCGTGACGGTCGGTTCACCTTCTTTATTTTCGTCCTGATACCGGTGCAGACTCTGTTCGCTCACGTCTGGCTGACCGTTCCCTACTATCTCGACCGCGCCTTCCGCGGCTCGGTGGTCAGTGAATATTTCGAATTCTTCTCCAACATCAACCCTATTCTGATTTTCATCCTGGCACCGATCGTCGCCGGGCTGACGGCTCGTGCAAACGTATACACGATGATGATCATCGGCACCCTGGTCATGGCGCTGCCAACCTTCCTCCTGGTCCTCGGTCCACATCTGGTTCCTTTCCTCGCCTACATTTTGCTGATGTCAATCGGCGAAGCCATGTGGCAGCCACGGTTTCTTCAGTGGATCGCCGAGGTCGCCCCACCCGGCAAGACCGGCCTCTATATGGGAATCGGCCAGTTCCCGTGGTTTCTCACAAAGTTCGTCACCGGCCTCTACTCCGGTTACTTCGTGGCGACGTACATTCCGCGGCCCGAAACGGGTCTGCCGTCCAACACCGAGGTTATGTGGCTGATCTACGGCGTGATTGCGATGATCTCGCCCATCGCCCTCATCCTCGCTCGGAAGTGGATGATGGCCGGGATGATGGAAAAGCACGGAGGTTGACACGAACGGCGTCGATTGTTAGATTGTCGCTCCCCTTCCGGGGTGCTGAGCGGGAGTAACTCAGCGGTAGAGTGCAACCTTGCCAAGGTTGACGTCGCGGGTTCAAATCCCGTCTCCCGCTCCAAATATTCGAATTCGCCCGGCCGCAGGCCGGGCTTTTGTCTCAGATTCCAGTTTTTGGCACCGGCTCTGAGGGGTGATTGAGCCTTCTTGACCACCAACAGCGAGTGCCATAAGATCAGCTTCTCAGGCGACGTGGCCAAGTGGTAAGGCAGGGGCCTGCAAAGCCCTTATCCCCCGGTTCGAATCCGGGCGTCGCCTCCAAGCTCCCCCACCCCTCCCCCGATCCTGGATACTTGATACTGGATGCTGGCGATTGGCGGATCCTCCGACAATCAGGGGCTCTCCCCACTTCCACATGACGAGGTTTTCCCGCAGATCACGCAGATTGACGCAGATATTCATCCTTTGGTGATCTGCGTCATCTGCGGGCAGGGCTGTGGGTGGGTGGACCGAATAGCCGTTCTGCCGTAAAGCCGGATAGCCTTTTTCGCGGGCGGGCGGCAGGACTACTCTTTCTCGGCGCCCTTCTTCGTGGCGATTTTCTTCTTCGCGGGGGCCTTCTTCTTGGCCGGGGCTTTCTTCGTAGCGGCTTTCTTCGTGGTGGTCTTTTTCGCGGCCGCTTTCTTGGTGGTTGGCTTCTTGTCCGCCGCTTTCTTCACTGGAGTCTTCTTCTTGGTTGCAGCCGCTTTCTTCGCCTCACCCTTATCCAACGCTGCGGCGAGCTGCGCACCGAAACCAGTGACCGCCGGCGCAGCCTCTGCCCCCGACTCCATATGTGGCGTGAACTCCTGGCGCTCCAGGTCACGCTTGAGCGCGCGAACGGACAGGCTGATACGGCGCCGGTCCGGGTCCAGACCCATGAGCTTGAGCTTGATTTTTTCGCCCGGAGAAAACGCGCCGCGCGGGTCGGCATCCCTCTCCAAACCAAGCTCGGAGATCGGGATCAATCCGCTGAGACCCGGCTCGAGTTCGACAAAGACACCAAAGTCGGCCCCGTTTTCGACGGTACCCTCGACGGTTTGGCCCTCCTGGTATCGCATCTCGATCCGCTCCCACGGATCCCGATCGGGCATTTGGCGCATGGTGAGGCCAATTCTGCGGTTTTTTACATCGACATCGCGCACCCAGCCGCGGACAGTCTCCCCGACTTCAAAATCGGGCGTATCGATCTCCAGACCCGGCCGCAGTTGGCTCACGTGCAGCAGGCCATCGATGCCCGACTCGAGCTGAACGAAGACGCCGAAGTCGGTCTTTCGAACCACGACGCCCTCAAAAGGTCCGCGCGCCGAATACCTATCTTCCGCCGCCAACCACGGGTCCTCCACCAGGGCCTTGATGCTGAGCGAGATTCGGTCCTTTTCACGATCGAGATCGAGGATCTTGACCTGCACCTGCTGGTTCAGTTGCAGCTCTTCGCGCGGATGGTTGACGCGGTGGTGGGCAATCTCAGTAACGTGCACCAGGCCGTCAACACCGCCGAGTTCGACAAAGGCACCGAAGTCCATGAGTGACCGCACCTTGCCCTCGACTTCCGCACCTACTTCGAGCTTCGACCACGCCTCTTCGCTCAGGCGCCGTTTCTCCTCGTTGAGATAGGCCGCCCGGGAAACCACCAACCGCTGATCGTCAGGTTGATACTCAAGCACCTTGAACGTATAGGTCTGACCGAGGTGCTGATCGACGTCCTCGGAACGCACATCTGAAATGTGGGAGATCGGGCAGAAACCGCGCACCCCGGATACGACAATGTCAAAACCGCCTTTGCGACGGCCGACCACCTTGCCCTCGACAGGATCGCCCGAGGCCACTGCCTCAATGAGCTTCTCCTTGAGCTGTGCCTCGAGGGCCAACCGGCGCGAGACACGAATCTCTTCCCCTGACGAGACCACCACGACCTCGACAGGGTCTCCGGTACCAAGATCATCGATCTCCGCCCGGTCGAGTACCGCTTCTGATTTTCCAGAAACGTCGACCAGGGCCACATCGCCTTTGATGGCGACAATCGTTCCCTCGATGACATCGCCGACCTTGAGAGCTTCGACTTCAAAACTCTCGCGCAGCGCTTGTTCGAACTCGTTCACGTTGTTGGGTTCTTCGCTCATGGTAGGCCTCGCACGCAGACTTTCCGCGTCATGTATACACGGGGGCGGAAGAATAACACACCTGAGTTCTTAGTTTTGAGTTTTAAGTTTTGAGTTGCCACCCAACCCCCCATTGCTTCGGGCGGGCGATGGATAACTCAAAACTCAAAACTCAAAATTCAAAACTATCTTTGCCACACGATCTCGCCGCCGACCACGGTGGCCACCGGCCAGCCCTTGAGCCGCATCCCTGCAAATGGGGTATTGTGCGCCCGCGATTGGAATGACGCAGGATCGACCGAACGAAGAGCCCGTAGATCGAGAACGGTCACGTCGGCCGGTGCACCCTCACGCAGGCTGCCACCCGGCAGACCGAAGATTTCGGCCGGGCGAGTGGACATCAGCCGTACCAGTTGCATCAAACCGATCACCCGGCCATGGACCAGACGGTCGAGGGCCAGCGGAACCGCGGTCTCGAGACCCACAATTCCAAACGGTGCATCCGAGAAATCCAGCTCCTTCTCGTCGGCATGGTGGGGTTCGTGGTCTGAGACGATCGCATCTACCGTCCCGTCGTAAATAGCCTGCAGAACGGCTTCGACCTCTGCCGCATTTCTCAATGGCGGGTTGGTTTTCCAGTTCGGGTCGTAGTTTGCACCGGCTACGTCCTCGTCGGTGAGAACGAACTGGTGCGCCGCAACTTCACAACTCACCGCCAGTCCGCGCTGTTTCGCAGTCCGCACCAAATCGAGTGCGGTTGAGGTCGAGAGGTGGCAGAGGTGGAGCCTGCCGCCAGTGAGCTCTGCCAGGAGAACGTCCCGCGCGACCATGACCTCTTCGGCGGAGGTCGGTATTCCGCGCAGGCCGATTCGGGTGGACACAGCCCCTTCATGCATCGAGCCACCGTCCGAGAGATCGAGATCCTCCTCGTGCGCCGCCACCGGGACATCGAAACTGCGAGCATACTCGAGCGCCCGTCGGAACAGCTGCGCATTCGTCACCGGGCGTCGGTCGTCCGAAATGGCCACTGCCCCGGCACCGACCATTTCGCCAATCTCGGCCATCTCTTCACCCTTGAGCCCGACCGACACCGCGCCCACCGGGTAGACCCTTGCGAGACCGATCTGTTCGGCTCGCTTGAGAATGAATGACGTGACAGAGGGATCGTCGTTCACCGGTTCGGTGTCGGGCATGCAACAGAGCGCTGTAAAGCCACCCGCCACCGCCGCTCGACAGCCGCTTTCGATCGTTTCCTTGTGCTCGTAGCCCGGCTCCCGGAGGTGAGTGTGAAGATCGATGAACCCGGGAGCCACAACCAGCCCTGCGGCATCGAGGATCTTGGTTTCGGCCGGTACGTCGAGACGCTCACCGAGCTCCGCCACCATCCCGTTTTCGAGGAGTACGTCCATCCCCTGGTCGAGACCCTGCGAAGGGTCGATGACCCGGCCGTTACGAATCAGAAGCCGCTTCACTGCGTCCCCCGGCGAGCAGGTAGAGAATGGCCATGCGGATGGCGACACCGTTGGTCACCTGCTCCAGAATCAACGACTGCGAACCGTCAGCCACCAGGGAGTCGATCTCAACCCCCCTGTTCATCGGCCCCGGGTGCATCACGACTGCACGATCGGCGGCGAGCTTCAGACGCTCCGGGGTGAGGGCGAAGAAATCGAAATATTCACGCATCGACGGGAAGTTCACCCGCTTTTGGCGCTCGAGTTGAATGCGGAGCGTCATCACCACGTCCGCACCCTCGAGGGCAGGCTCCAAACGCACGAAGGTTTTGACACCCAGCTCTTCCACCTCGAGCGGCAGGAGAGAAGCGGGAGCCACGAAGCGCACCTCGGCACCCATCTTGTCGAGCAGAAAAGCATTCGAACGCGCCACGCGGGAATGACGGATGTCACCGGCGATCACCACTTTGAGCCCATCGAGATTGCCAAAGTGCTGGCGCATCGTAAAGGCATCGAGCAGCGCCTGGGTCGGGTGCTCGTTGATGCCATCACCTGCGTTGATGATTGACGCCGGCACCTCCTGCGCAAGCCGGTGCGGTGCCCCAGAATTCGGATGACGAATGACGATGAAGTCGGGCGCCATCGCCATCAGATTGTGGGCGGTATCGAAGAGTGTTTCACCCTTGCTCACCGATGAACCCGAGGCCGAGAAGTTGAGAGTGTCGGCCGATAGCCGTTTTTCGGCAACCTCAAAGGAGAACCGCGTCCGGGTCGACGGCTCCATGAAGAGGTTGACCACCGTCGAACCACGCAGCGTCGGCACCTTCTTGATCGGTCGTTTTGCGACCTCGAGGAGCTCCTCTGCGGTATCGAGGATGAGCTGGATCTCGCCAGCATCGAGCTGACTGATGCCAACCACATCCTTCCGCATCAGAGCCATCGCCGACTCAACCGCCATCGCCGGACTCCCTGCCAATCCAGACACCATCCTCGCCGTCGACCTCGACCAACCGTACTTGGACATCCTCTTCCCGTGTCGTATCAAGGGCCTTACCGACCACATCAGCGGCTATCGGCAGCTCGCGATGCCCGCGGTCGATCAACACCGCCAGACGAACAGCAAGTGGGCGTCCCCAGTCAGCCAGAGTGTCGAGGGCGGCGCGGATCGTGCGACCGGTGAAGAGGACATCGTCGACCAGATAGATGACCTGGTCGTCGATGGAATCCGGCAGCACCGTTTTCTTGAGCACAGGCTGCTCGTGAGCCGGCCGCCACGGACCGACGTCGTCGCGATAGAGGGTGATATCGAGCCGGCCGACCGGCACCTTGCGGCCTGTGGCTTCGCGAAGGACACGAGCCAGGCGATCGGCCAACGGAATGCCGCGGGTGTGGATTCCCACCAACATCAGGGAGTCGCCATCTCGCTCGAGAATCTCTGCCGCCATCCGGGCGACCGTGCGAGCCATCGCCGCCTTATCCAAGACTTCCTGCAGAGCGGTGTGGCCGGCCTTTTCGGCAGTCATCTCACCTCCACGAGCTCATACAAAAAAGCTCCCCGTTCGGGAAGCGAATTGGCGGATTTCTGATTCTCGATCTCGCATCCGGGAGATGGTAGCACATACGGCATTGATCCAGCTTCAGGCGCCTTTGGAACCATCAATTAGGAGTTAGGAGTTAGGAATTAGGAATTAGGAATGCCGCCCACCCAAACCAGACGTTCTCTACATCGGTGCGGAGGATGAGAATTCCTAATTCCTCATTCCTAATTCCTCATTCTTTTGTCGCTATGATGTTCGCCGATGACTGAACACGACCCCCCGCGCGCTGCCGACCGCCTGATGGTCCTGGCTGCGGCGCTGCTGTTTTCGACCGGCGGTGCGGCGATCAAGATGACGTCTTTGACCGGTTGGCAGGTTGCATGTCTACGCTCGGCAATCGCGGCCATCGCTCTCCTCGTGTTCCTGCCGGCCGCTCGACGGGGTTGGAGCTGGCGGTCGGCCCTCGTCGGCTGCGCCTACGCAGGCACCATGATCTCCTTCGTTCTCGCCAACAAGCTGACGACCGCCGCCAACGCGGTATTTTTGCAGAGCACCGCGCCGCTTTACATCCTTGTCCTGGGCCCGCTCCTTCTGCACGAACCCATAGGTCGTAGACAGTTCCTGTTCATGGTTGCCCTTATGGCCGGCATGTCCATGATCTTCGCCGGCGGTCAGTCGGCATTCGCAACCGCACCCGACCCGCTGCGAGGCAATTTGGTCGGCGTTATGACCGGTATCTGCTGGGCCCTGACGGTCATCGGCCTACGTTGGCTCGGACGCGACCGACCCGGCGAGGAATCTGGAACCGAGGCCGCGGCGGCGGTCGTAGGCGGAAATCTCATCGCCTGCCTGGTGACCATTCCTGTGGCCCTGCCGATCCTGACTGCAACATCCATGGATTGGGCGGCCGTGAGCTTCCTCGGGATCTTCCAGATTGCTCTCGCGTACGTGTTCCTGGTTCGCGGCGTGAGGCGGGTCGGTGCGTTGGAGGTGTCGTTGTTGGTCCTTCTCGAGCCCGTACTGAGCCCGGTATGGGCGTGGATAATCCACGGCGAGCGGCCTTCCGAGCTGGCACTCCTCGGCGGCGGCATCATCCTGGTCGCGACCGCTGTCTATACGTGGTTCAGTGAGAGGAACGGCGCCTGACGGCTATCCGGAGGGCCTTTCACCGTGGGCGACCGTGACGACGGTGTGAATCCCGCCGCGGAGGCGGTAGTCGAGCTCGACCTCCATCCAGGGCGGCGCGCAGCATCCGACCAGGTCCTCGAGTACGCGGTTGGCCGCGTGCTCCTGGTAGATGCCGACGTTGCGGAAGCTGGTGAGGTAATACTTGAAGGACTTGAGCTCGATGCAGCCTTCGGACGGCAGGTAGCGCACCGTCAGTGTGCCGAAGTCCGGCAGCCCGGAAAAGGGACACACGCAGGTCCACTCGTCGGTGGATATTTCCACCAGGGCCTCGCGCCCCGGGTACTCGTAGGGAAAGGTCTCGAG
>Ga0209013_10003376_pt1 | contig 14174 bp, 15 predicted proteins | sample Cruoilmetagenom2_FD_187291 | JGI IMG/M metagenome (GOLD analysis project Ga0209013, IMG submission 187291) | Oil polluted marine microbial communities from Coal Oil Point, Santa Barbara, California, USA - Sample 2 (SPAdes) (version 2) | ecosystem: Environmental > Aquatic > Marine > Oil seeps ... | reverse complement strand
GATAAAATTGCTATTGCCAGGATCATCAAATACGGCGGTCACAGATCAGATATCTATTTTAACTATCTGTCAAAATATAATAAGATGTGGGACAATCATTTTTTAAAAGAAAAATATCATTATCAGGCACATTATCCGGACAATGATGAAAGGGGTATAAGTATCTCTCTTTAAATTGAAAATTTTCATGAAATTGTTATTTGCTATAATATAAAAGAGTCCATATTCAAGAAAGGAGAAAAAATGAAACGTTCACTACATATAGGGATCAATGATTATCCGGGTACAGGCAGTGATCTGTCAGGATGTGTCAATGATGCCAATGACTGGAGAGAGGCACTTGAACAACGTGGTTTTCAGGCAACAACACTTTTGGATGAAGAAGCTAAAAAAAGTAACATGGTCGAAGCTATTTCAAAGATCGTTGCCGATACAGGCAAAGATGACATTGCCGTGATCACCTATTCCGGTCATGGTAGCTGGGTACCCGATGAAGATGATGATGAAGCAGATGGACGTGATGAGGCCTTATGTCCTTATGACATTATGGAAGGGAACATACTCACAGATGATGAACTGTATGAAATTTTTTCTCAACGGAGTTGGGGAGCCAGGATCATTTTCGTCAGTGACTCCTGTCATTCAGGATCGGTGAGCAGAGCCAGCAATAGAATGATGGGCGCTGAAAAAGACACATGGAAGTTTCCAAAAACAAGATTTTTAGCACCGTCGATCTATTTAAAAGGGGACAGAACACTTTTGCAAAGAGCAAAAAGAGTGGAAAATGCACGGGGGAAACAGCATATCAGAGCTGCAACCGTACTGTTTGCAGGATGCAAAGATACAGAATACAGTTATGATGCCTGGTTCAATGAGCGTGCCAATGGTGCCTTTACCTATGCTGCATTGCAAACGCTGAAGAAGCTTGACAGTGAAGCAACATACAGGGACTGGTTCAAAGAGATCCGAAAACTCTTGCCTCATGTCCAATACCCTCAAACACCACAAATTGTAGCATCACGCTATCAGAAAAACAGATGGAAAGTATTTGAAGCATAAGATCAAACATTCATAAAGGAGTATAGGATGCCAAGAAAAGAGTATAAAAACAAAGTTTTGGATGCACGTCCCGACAGACTGGACTTAAGAGACAGAGAGTACCGCCCTCCTCTACGATCCCTTCCTGATGCCTGGCCTTTACGGGAAGATTATAAACAACTGTTTAAGATCTATACCGATACCAATATGGTATTGGATCAGGGGAAAGAAGGCGCATGTACCGGTTTCGGACTGGCAGCTGTGATCAATTATCTTTTTTGGCGTGATCTCTTTGATGCAAGTGGTGGAGAAATTCGTGCACAGGATATAGAAGAAAAAAAAGTAAGTTCCAAAATGCTTTACCATATGGCACGTGTCTACGATGAGTGGAAAGGCGAAGATTATGAAGGTTCCAGTTGCCGTGGAGCAATGAAAGGATGGCATAGACATGGGGTCTGCAACAATAACACATGGCCGCATGAGATCGATCCAAAAGATAAAACGAAATACCCTTCTGAAAATTGGTCGCAAGAAGCAGTTAAAAACCCCTTAGGTGCCTACTATCGTATCAATAAGGACTCTATTGTCGATATGCAGGCAGCCATTAGAGAAGTAGGTGCGATCTACTGCTCCGCAACGATCCATGAAGGATGGTGGATCGATGAGACAAAAGAGTTGAAGATTATTGAACACTCGGCAAATAAGGTCGGTGGACATGCATTTTCCATACTGGGCTACAATGAAGACGGATTTGTTGTTCAAAACTCCTGGGGCGATGAATGGGGCTATCTTGGTTTTGCCGTTCTAAAATACAAAGACTGGGTTGAAAACGGAAGCGATGCCTGGGTAGCAGTGCGAGGTGCCAGACTTAATCTCAGCTCTTCCCCACACACTTTTTCCAACGCTTCGCTTCAAACCATAGGCGCTGACTATACACAGGACAACAGCCAGATCATCAGGACATTCAAATATCCGTATACACATAAAGAGACGATACCATGGAGTGAAGAGAAAGCCTATAAGCACAGCCTTGTGATAGCAAATGACGGAAGACCAAAACTCACGATCGTCTCTGAGTCAGATCCGGAAAGATCGGCAGAGACTATTTGTAATGCCTATATCAAAGCATGGATGAAAGAGAGCAGCAAAAACAGAAAGATCGTTGTGTATGCACACGGTGGGCTCAATGATGAAAAGGCTTCTATCGATAGAATAAGGATCATGGCACCCTACTTCAAAGCCAACGGTATCTACCCCATGTTTGTCACATGGAAAACAGGATTCCTGGAATCCATCTCCCATCAGATACAGGATAAGGTCAATGATATCTTTTCGGGTGCGGGCATTGATCCTTCAGGCACACGGGCCAAAGGTATCTTTGACACACTTCAGGAGTCGATAGACCGTTCCATTGAAAACATTGCCAGAAAGATCGTCGCAAAAGGTGTGTGGTCCGAGATGAAAGAAAATGCAAAACTCGCCTCTGACAGAGCAGTACCCGGATACCCACAGCACGGCAATCCCAAGCCCGGAGGCATGGTGATCATGGCTAGAGAGTTAAAAAAACTCAAAGATGAATTTGGCTGTGAAATACACATGGTAGGGCACTCTGCAGGTTCCATTTTATTTGGACACTGGCTGGATGAACTTACAAAAAGAGATCTCCCCGTTGAGTCACTGACACTTTATGCTCCCGCCTGTACCATAGAGTTTGCTAACAGACACTACATCAAAGCCTCTAAGAAAAATATTATTTCAAAAGAAAAAATGTTCATACATATCATGGATGACGAGAGAGAAAAAGCAGACAGTGTTGCTGTTTACAAAAAATCACTTCTCTATCTGGTAAGCCGTGCGTTGGAGAGTATCCATAAAACACCTCTTCTGGGTATGGCAGCAGCATGGGACAGTACGTATGCAAAAAAGAATGATATCTTTAATGATGCCCAATACAGCGAGATGGCGAAGTGGTCTGCATTTGCAAACGGTATCGCATGCTTTACCTATGGCAAAGCTAAAAGCAAAGTAAAAACTTCTCGCAAAAATGACTATACTGATCTGGCACACGGTTCGTTTGACAATGACATCAATGTGATCGAAGAGACCATCAAACAGATCAAAGGTGTTGAGAAGCTGAAATTCAGAGTGGAAAATCTGAACGGTTTTTAATCTAATATTTAGAAGAGGCATAAAAAATGGCAAGAGTAAATTATACCAAGAATTTAGCAGAGGAATATACGAGACTCTATAAAACCTCTGCAGCAAAAGCAAGCCACTTTGACAGGATCGACAAACTGACCGGGCAGATCATCAGCAACCGTTCCCGTTATGAGAACGTGGGCGATCGTTTGGGAATTCCCTGGTATTTCATCGCAGCCATCCATAACATGGAGAGCAGCCAGAATTTTTCCAAACATCTCCATAACGGGGATCCTCTATCTGCAAGAACAAAACATGTGCCTGCGGGCAGACCCAAAAGAGGCAATCCGCCTTTTACCTGGGAAGAGAGTGCTGTGGATGCCTTGAAATTGAGGAAGCTGCACAAGATCAAAGAGTGGTCACTGCCGCGTCTGCTTTATGAACTGGAAGGGTACAACGGCTGGGGATACCGTCTCTACCATGCCCATGTTCTTTCACCCTATCTCTGGTCTTTTTCCGATCATTACAAAAGCGGTAAATATATAGCGGACGGTACCTGGTCAGATACGGCAAGATCACGCCAATGCGGTGCAGTGCTCCTGATAAAACGTTTGGAAGAACAAGGTGAAATTACATTATCAAGCATACAAAAGCTAATATTTTTTTATAGTACCAAGAAGGAAGCAGAAGCTGACAAACTGCAGCAATTCCTCAATCTCTTCGACGGCGTTGCCCTGAGAGTAGACGGACAGCCCGGGGAAAGCACTTCTTCTGCTGTCAAGAAACTGTTTGGCTCTTATCTGAAAGGAGACCCCAGAAATGACTAAATATTTTTTATTCATACTGCTGGTCACTTTTTCTTTTCTGGAAGTAGGCTGCCAGGAAAAATTACAGACCGTTAAGCAGACACCCCACCCAACACAAACAGTCGAACCTATACCCTCAGTACCGACCATACCCATAAAACCAACAGTACCTCCAAAACCAACACATGCGATCGTGGAGACAATACCCACATCAGACACAAAGCAGACAGAAACGCTCTCTTTTATCAAAAAAGAGGGTATTTTGAAAGTCAAAGAGGAAGAAAAAGTATGCCTTCTGGCAGATGATGCCATCGATTATGAAACCTTTGTTTCCCCTGATGCCACCCTGATAGCTGTCGAAACACTGTTGATGTCAAATCTGCAGATTGTCAGAGTGTACAAAAAAGATGCGGAGGGTTGTTTCCAAGCTCTGAAAAACAGACTTTCTACAAAACTGTGGCAGGCTCTTTCAGAAGAGGAAGGATATACTCTTAATGATGTGAGCCACCCACGTATGAAATTCCTGAAATGGATCGACAATACACAGATAGAGATAGCACTCTCCGGAGAGCTTGACAGCAAAGCGATCGACACAAATGTTACTTGTAACCTGAAACCGTTGCTATAAGAGGTTTCTCTTAATAAGACTGTATAAGATGAAAAGCTTGAGCAGTAAAAATACAGGTACACGGAGTCTACACATAGAAGTATTATACTTATGAAACAAAACACCAAAAGGATACTTTATGAAAAAATTTTCCATACTACTCGCACTTTTATTTGCAAGTGGGCTTTATGCGAACAATGGTGAAGAGATATTTAAAGCCAAATGTGCTGCCTGTCACTTCATCAACCCGCCCGCTGCAATGAGCAAGCCCGGCACACCTGAGTTCAAAAAAGCAATCAACGATCTAAAAGCTCCGCCTATGTCGAAGGTCGCTTCCATGGTCAAAATGCACCATGAAGGCAAAGAAGCATTTGTCACATTCGTGTCTGACTTCATCACCAATCCTGATGCAAGCAAAACCGTCTGTATGAAAAGAGCGATCGAAGGCTTCGGACTCATGCCTCCTATAGATAAATCCATGAGTGAAGAAGATAAAAAAACAGTCTCTGCCTGGATCTACGACAATGTTTCTGCGTCTAAAAAGACCAAAAGGATGAAATGCGGAGAAGGAAAATGCGGTGAGGGCAAACCTAAGAAGATGAAATGTGCTGCGGGTAAATGCGGAAACAAGTAAGTGCTCTATCTTTCAGATAGTCCTTCCGGACTATCTCTCTTCATAAATATACACATTTTAAAAATACATCCCCCTCCCCCTGTCAATATTTGAGAGATATAAGTATTATGGGTTATAATTATTTTATTTTAAAATCCGGATTTAATCCAACAAAGGAAAACCATGTTAAAAACTACCTCAAAAACACTGCTATTCACAGCCATGCTTACCCTTCCGTTTTCACTCCAGGCGACGGAAGCGCCAAGTGTCTCAAAAGTTGCACCCAAAACAACTGTCTCGGCACATGCTGCCAACTCTGCTGCCTATACACTGCTGGCAACGATGAATATGAAAGAGAGTTATGAAGGGATGATCACAAGGATCACACAAATGCAGATAGAAGCAAACCCTCAACTCAAAGCGATAGAACCGACCATTCATGCCTTTTTTACAAAGTATATGGGTTGGGAAGCGCAACGCGGTGACATCGCAGCACTTTATGCTAAAAATTATACGGCAGAAGAACTAGCTGAACTTAATAAGTTTTACCAAACGCCACTGGGACAAAAAACGGTACAACTCATGCCACAACTTGCCGCTGCCGGTGCACAGATCGGTCAAAGCAAAATGATGCAGCACATGCCTGAAATGAAAGCGATGATAGAAGCAGAGCTAAAAAAAGCAAATAGTAAAAAATAAGTCTTACTTAAAATTCGTTTAATACTAAACTGTTATACTTCATCAATAGTATTGTGATAAATCATATAATTAATTATATGCTAACCTCAAATACTTTTAATATGACAAAGCTAAACCTATCGTGAGGTAGGGACAGAAAGCCATGGGTCTTTTATGATAAAAATAAAAGATCGCCAGGTTACCTATTACTAATACTGTAGAATTACTCTTATATAAAAAGATATCTCTACATACTTTTTTTTGGTACCTTCCCTTTCTTCCTTTCTTTATGTTACGTTTTTCTTCTAACAAAAGGATAAACATGTATAAGCGATATACAATACTCAAATGGCTCTCGGCTCTCCTGATATCACTGATGCTGATAAACTGTGGTGGTGGCGGTGGCACGAACGGTACTGCTATAGCCAATACTCCTGCTTTGGTCAATAATAATACAGATGGTAATACTATTGGTTCAAACAGCAATACAAACGATGAAGATGATGAATTTTCAAGATCAGAGTACAGGGGTCTGAACTTCTATTATAAAAATATGCCCTCTTCCGAGTACCGTCTCCCACAATTGACAGATGCAAGTTATAATCGTCTGAATGAAACCCAAAAGTTACACGTTGCAGATAAACTGCTGAGTACACTGTTTTTTGGATACCCGCTGAAAGTCATGCAGGAAAAAATTGCCTCAGGTGGTTTTATAGAAAACGTCCGGGCTGGTTTAGAGACGGATACAACAGATAAAGAGTGGCTTGAGAACTATATTGTGGATGAAGATATCTTTCGACAGGTAGGATACAATGAACAGGTGGCAGTAGATATCCTGACCCGTTTTTATGCCATGAAAAAGCTGGACGGTTATTTCATCAAAAACTGGACGGCTTACATTTTGGCACAAACCATCATGTTTTCCCCCGCATATGAACTTGAGTCTACCCATACACCCAATATCGCAAGAGTGTATAACAGGCTAGTAACTATGCTGAAAGTTGAAAGCGGCATGCGGTATATCACCTATGTACATATGATGAGTGAAGACAACTGGAGACGTTTCAGGAGCCCTGAAGACAACGGTAGAGAAATGCTGGAGATCTTTACGCTGGATATGGATGATGCGCATGTACCCCTTGCAGGACAGGCACTTAAGAACTGGAAGCTTGACAGAGACAATGACACACTTGTTGTCAGTCTCAATGAAAACAGACAACCCCTCTCTCTTTTTGGGACAACTGTTTACAATGGTGATGATTTCTACCGTGAGATGGCAAAATCCGATCTTTTTACCAAAGGGGTCACGACACGTCTTGTAAGTTTTTTCTTCCCGAATGCAGACGCAGGGAAAAAGACACAGATCACAAATACCCTAGTCTCAAGCAGTCCGGAAACATGGCAGGATATCCTCTTGCAAATTGTATTTTCAGAAGAGTACCTTCTTCACGCAAGCAGAGCCAAAAGTGCGGAAGAGCTGTTTTTCTCGCTGGCAAAAAAAACGAACTTCAAGCACCGAAGAACTACACTGCATGAATTGAAATACGCACTTGAAGAGATGCACCAGGCAAGCATGAAGTATAAACTCGGAAAACTCAAACGTGTCCCGCTCGACACACTTTCATTTGCAAATTATCATAAGTACATTCGTGAACAGATGGCACTTAGAAAATCAAATCCGAAAAAGCAGGATGAGTATGATGCATGGGACAGACAGGGATGGGATGAAAGCTTCATTGCAAACGAAAACTTCAGCTTTGACGAAAACAATGAAGCGGCCTCTTTGAACTCTTTGATACACTATCTGTTCAAGGCAACCGTCTCACGTTCTGCCACTTCAGCCGAACTTGCACTCTTCGGGGAACATATGCTTGTCGAAGAGGCAGGAGAACAAAAACTCTACTATACCTTTGATATGTTCAGAAAAAATGATGACCCTGTAAAACAGAAAAAATACAGAGAAGACAACAAGAGAAATATCGCTGTCATCGTTTTGGATTACATTTCAAGACTCTCAGAAACCTATACACTTAAAGAGGTGAATTAAAATGAAAAGAAGAGACTTTATAAAACTATCCATGGCGGCAGGTACAGCCATCCTCATGCCAAGCCTGAGTTCGGCAAAAGATCTTGACCTCAGCCAGATCACTTTTTCAGCCGGGATCAACACTGCAAACCAGGCACAGACTATTATCATATATATGTATGGAGGTGCAAGCCAGCTTGCGGGGAACCTAAGCAACATCGATGAGATCAAAATGGCTTCTCAAAGCAATTATGACAGTTACTTCAGAGGTATCACACCTACAGCAAACAACTGCTGGCAGGAGGCAGGCGGCACACATATGGAAACCCTGCTGGCCAACGGCGACATGACACTGTTCAGATGCTGCTACTCAAAAGTAAGAGAGGCGGAGAATAACAAAGCACACGGTTCATGTACCGTTCAAAATCAAAAAGGTTCATTTGATGATGACAGTGCCGGTATGATCTCCAACCTGGCACAGATACTGGAAGCGAACGGCGTTATTAATGAAAACACAGTTATGCCTTTTGTTACACTTGAGGGAGAGTCAAAATTTTACGCGGAGGGAAGGAGACCTTTAAACAGTTTTCTTAAACCTGTTGGTCTGGATGAAGATCTTGACAATCCCTATGACCGTTACAGTCGTGACTGGCGCTACTATACTCCTGAAGAACGCGAAATACCTAACTATAATAATAGTGTAGATGGTTTTGATGCGGCACTCTACGCAAAAATGGATACGCTCGCCCAGCAAAACAATGCAACAGGAAAGATAAAAGATGCCTTTTCCAAAAGAGATTCTCTGGACAGCTTCATCGATGATATTTCCACTTCAACCACTCCAGATCTCGGTGATGATGCCTATCCGTCAAACAACCGTTTTTCAGATAAAATAGAGACTGCCGTAAAAGTATTGGTAAAAAATCCTGATACAAAAGTCATTACCATCGGTACAGGTGGTCTGGGAGGCTGGGATGACCACAATGAAGCCAGAGATTATGTCACAAGGACAGAGAGTCTTTTTAGCACCCTAAGATCAGCTATGGCTCACATCAAAGCAGAAGGAAAAGCACAGCAGGTCAATATCATGGTCTTTGGAGAGTTTGGAAGAAATGTAAACCTTAATTCTGCCCTTGGCTGGGACCATGGTAATTTACAAAACTTTTATGTTTTAGGAGGAAAAGGTTATTTCAACCATAAAGGTGCAGTAGGTGAAACGATTGTAGACAATACAGGTTCTATCAACAGACTCTATCTCAAACCAAAAAGTGGAAGCTACCAGTTTGAACCGCTGAGTATTGCAGCAACGCTTTATAAAATTTACGGGATAGACAACCCTGAAACACTCACGAATGGTAACAGAGAGATAGAAAGATTGTTTACATAAATGATATCTTCACTCTCGCCTTATATCTTTACTCTCGCTTCCAATGCACGCGAGAGTGACATAATATCTATATTTTCCAACTCCACTCCCGTAGGTACACCTTGTGCAATTTTCGTAAAGTGTATCTCTAAGCCTTTGAGCTTATCTTCAATGTAAAGTATCATCGTATCTGTTGCAATGCTTGGAGGAAATGCAAAAATGATCTCATCCACTCCGCCTACGGCATAAAAAAGATGTGCTTCATCCAGGTCACGTACTTCTGTCACCACATAATAGACCCCGGAAAACTGTCCGCTCTCTTCTATGGTCAGAATGTCTTTTGCCGACTGTACGATACAAAGTTTGGAAGAATCACGGTAAGGATCTGAACAGATCGTACAGAGTTCATCTTCACTCATATTGTGACATTTGCTGCACTTTTGTATAGCATTCACCCCGGTCTCAAGGGCATGTGCCAGTTTCATCGCCGCAAAACCATCTTCCATAACAGCATGATAGGCTAAACGAATCGCCGTTTTTTTACCCACAGACGGTAAAGAGCCAAAAGCATCTACCAGGTTTTCAAATGCCTCTATTTTGTAATTTTTCATTTAGTCTCTTAAATAATCCGATGCTTTGGAATACTCAACAACTGACTTGATAAAAGTGACTACTTTTTGATGCTCAGGGTGTACATCATAGGCATCAAGTCCCTCTTTACTTTCAAAAACAGCAATGATACTTAAATCCATAGCTCTCTCGGCCTCAATGAAGTTCACGCCGACATCCATACTTCTCAAACTTGGCACGGCACCCATCAGATTTTCCAACATTTGTTTAGCCTGGATAATATTGGCTTTTTTGTTCTCTTCTTTGAACTTAAACATGACGATATGAACAAGCATTTTTAGACCTTTGAATCTGTTTTTGTGATTATAACTAAATTATGGTAGAATTCGCCAAAATTATTCCCTAAAAGATGTGAATAAACAATGGAGAAATATCTATGACAGAATTAGATTATTATGAAGTACTTGAAGTAAGTAAAGATTGTTCAGGTACAGAACTTAAAAAATCGTACAGAAAACTTGCGATGAAATACCACCCGGACAGAAACCCTGATGATAAAGAGGCCGAAGATAAGTTCAAAATAGTCAACGAAGCCTATCAAGTGCTTTCTGATGATGAAAAAAGAAGTATCTATGACCGTTACGGTAAAGCTGGACTTGAACGTCAAGGCGGTATGGGCAGCGGCTTTGGCGGTGGAAATATGGATGACATTATGGAAATGTTCAACTCTATGTTTGGCGGTGCAGGCGGCGGATTTGGCGGAGGTTTTGGTCAAACACGCAGAGACCCGGGTCAAAAGTATGCATTGGACTTTGAGATAGAGCTTCCGTTAAAATTCAATGAAGCCGTATTTGGCTGCGAAAAGAAGATAGACATCACATACAAATCACCCTGTGGTGATTGTAAAGGCACCGGTGCAAAAGATGCCAAACTGGAAACCTGTGACTACTGTAAGGGTCAAGGTCAGGTACTGATGCGACAAGGCCCTATGCAGTTCGCACAAACCTGTCCAAAGTGTCATGGTCAGGGTCAAAGCATTAAAGAAGAGTGTGGAAGCTGCCAGGGTAAAGGATACCATGAAGAAGAAGATACTGTCACAGTAAACATCCCTGCAGGGGTAGACAGCGGTAACCGTCTCAGGGCTCAAGGCTATGGGAATGAAGCTAAAAATGGACAGCGTGGTGATCTTTACCTTACGTTCCATGTGGAAGAAGATGAAAACTTCATCCGTAACGGTAAAGACATTTACATCGAAGTGCCTGTATTTTTCACCCAGGCCGTTCTTGGAGAAACTATTTCCATTCCGGCACTTGACGGCGAGTTGGAACTTGAACTTAAACAAAGTACAAAAGATAAAGAACAGTTTATCTTCGATGGTGAGGGTGTGGCAGATGTACATGGCGGACGTAAAGGCCGTCTTGTTGCTCAGGTACAGATGATACTCCCTAAGAAGATCAACGAAGAACAGAAAGAACTGCTTGAAAAACTTCAGGAGAGTTACGGGGTAGAGAGCCGTCCGCATAAAAGTACTTTTGAATCTGCATTTGGCAGAGTTAAATCCTGGTTTAAGAACTAATTTTTCTTATGTGGGCTTCACCCCATACCCCTCTAAACGATAATTATTTTCCTTTAAGTTAATAAGACTATACTTAAATAAAGAAAACTTATTTTTCTTTATTTAAAAAGAAAGGATACATGATGGCACGCAGAGGAAATTCGATCATCAAAGGCTTAGAGATCAATGAGATCATTAACGTACTCAATAAAGCATATGCAGATGAGTGGTTGGCATATTACCAGTATTTCATTCAGGCAAAAGTAGTCAAAGGCATTATGAAAGATGCTGCCATAACAGAACTGACCGAACATGCAACAGATGAACTAAGACATGCAAATATGGTATCAGACAGGATCTTACAACTTGGGGGCACCCCACTTCTCAATCCGAAAGACTGGTTCACCCATTCCAACTGTGGATATGAAGAACCTAAAGAATTCGATGTCGTGAGCTTACTTGAAGATTCCATCAAAGGGGAACAGTGTGCTATTTCTATCTATTCAAAACTTGCAGAGATGACGAGAGATAAAGATATCGTGACCTATGACATCGTCTCGGAGATCCTGGCTGATGAAGTGGAACACGAAGAAGATCTGCAGTCACTGCATGATGATATCACAGAGTTTGTCGCAGACATCAGGAAAAAGATATAAAAAGTCTACTGTACCTTCTGGTGCAGTATCACTTTAGTCTCTGAAGTGCTAAAACTGGGATCATCTGCATTTTTATCATATGCGAGCACATACACTTCATCACCACTTTGCAAATAATTGTTCTCTCCGAACTCTGCATAGGCCGTTGCCCCTATGGAGATCAGTGCCTGAGTGGGATAAGATGCATTTTTAAGATGTGCCGAGATATCTTCCAGCGGCCCAAAATCTTCCTGTGTGTTCATCTTCTCTATAAGCCATGTTTTAAGCTTGGTATAGAAGTAAGAGTAGCCAAGCAGTGGTGCATCTACACCATAAGGATATAAGACCCCGTCACGCTCAACAAAAGAGCAAAGATGATAGTTGTCCATCACTCCGCCCTCTTCAAACTTGTCTATGGCTATCCATTTGTCACCGATACCCTTGGAGTTCAGTCCCCAGGACTTTTTCTCCGAGATCTTTTTGGCACCCTCTTTACGAATGGTACAGTCATTGAATGTTGTGAACTTTTGTGCTATTAAATCAATTATATTCTTATCTTCATCGTAAATGATCTCAAAAAGTACAGCAATTTCCGGTTCCACTTGTGCATTGGCTTCATAATCAGGAAGATCAAGCTTATCTGTACCTATGGAATAAAGTCCTAAAAAAGAGTCTGATCCCGGTAAATAAAAAGGGAATATACCTTTTGGAGCATCCGGTTCAGCAGTCACAACATTTTCAAAATCTTTAAGCTCACCGGCCTGTTCCAAATGATGAGCAAAGTTTCCTGCAACACCCAGTCCAATAACATTTTTGAGTTCCATAAAATTCCTTATACGTATAATATTACCACTCACATTATGTAATAACGTAGTATAGCTTAGTGATGATTATAAGGTGTTTTGAAAAGTATATAATAATGAAGGTTATCTACTATCTGAAGATAGTAGATAGAAGGGTGAAACTTAGTTTCCTGCTACAGCGTCTTTAAGTGTTTTACCCATTTTGAATTTAGGAGCAGTGTGTGCTGCTTTTGTATATGTTTTGTCAGTTCCTGGAACTTTACCACTTTTCTCTGCCACATCTACTGTAGAAAATGTACCGAATCCTACCAAAGATACAGTCTCTTTTTTTACCAATGCATCTGTTACTGAAGAGATAAATGCTTTTACCGCTCTCTCTGCTGCTGCTTTACTCTCAAACTCACCGTTCTTTTGTACCAAGTCTACAAAATCTGCTTTTGTCATTCGTCTTCCTTTTTGATTAAGATGCACTTATTATAGCACAATCTAATCTTATAGCAAGCTAAATACCCCCCTATTTAGCGGCATTTATCGATATTTTTATAAAAATAATCGTAAAAACAGTATTTATATAACTAATAAAGAAGATTTAGAAGGAGTTAGTTAATTATTTCGAATAACATTTATTTAGGTTTTTTTTAGCTCTTAATGTGTATCATAAATTTAGAGGTCATATTAATGCAAATAAAAAATACTGATTATTATGAAGAGAGAAGCTTTGCAGGTACAAGGCTGAGCATTTTATTCATTTTGATTTTATCCAGTTTTCTTATCAGTACAGATGTGATCACAAAAATACCTTTTGTGCGTCTTGTCCTTGGCGCTATGATACTTCTCTCCATTTTATACAATGCCTTTATTGCATTTAAGCCTGATATGTTTGTTCTCTTGAGGAAAAATGCAGTGATCTTCCTGGATATATTAGCCTTGACACTCGTTATATTTATCTTTGATAAATATGGGATTTACCTCTTCGTATTTTATGTGTTCATAACAATACAAAGTAGTCTTTATTTTGGTAAAAAGTATGCTTATGCAAGTATCACTTATGCCGCTGTTTCATGGGTACTGTTATTTATATACTCACCCTATTGGCATATGCAACATGATATTCTTATGATTGTTTCGCTCAGTACTTTTTTAATATCTCTTGTTTCTCTGCCGTTTATCGGAAGATCAGTGAAATCAGAGTATATTTCCGATGAAGCAGTCATTGAGGAAGAACCCGCTGAAATAGCCATTGCCAAAGAGCATAAGAAAAATCATAAATTTCCAAATCTTCCAAACGAAGAAAAGCATGAAGACCTGCTGAAACTATAAAGATATGAATGATGAAAA
>Ga0209013_10003375_pt1 | contig 14176 bp, 12 predicted proteins | sample Cruoilmetagenom2_FD_187291 | JGI IMG/M metagenome (GOLD analysis project Ga0209013, IMG submission 187291) | Oil polluted marine microbial communities from Coal Oil Point, Santa Barbara, California, USA - Sample 2 (SPAdes) (version 2) | ecosystem: Environmental > Aquatic > Marine > Oil seeps ... | reverse complement strand
ACAGCTGTCAGTGCAAATAAAACAAATACACCAAAATACGGATGTTCTGTAATTACATGAGTCATATTAATCCCTTATTTAATCAATTCTTTCGTACTATAACGAGAGTATTCTCAGAATATTACCTTTATACTATCTGAAAGATGGTTAAAGTATTTGTGTCTCCAAATGCTTTAAAATGTTAGTTTGAGGGGATGTAACTATGTGAAACAAAAAAAAGTGGTTACAATACTCAAAAAATTATTAAGGTTATTATGAAGAATTATACAAATTTACTTTATTGGGTCGCCATGGTTGGTTTAGTCGTCTGGTTTGCATACACTAAAGGATGGATACTTGCCAACTTTGAGTCCATCTCTGCAAAACAGGCATATACACTCATGGAAAATGACGATAATGTAACACTTTTAGATGTCAGGACCATCGAAGAGTTCAAAAGTCACCACGTCAGAGATGCACAGCTCATCCCGCTTGGAATACTAGAAAACAACTTAAAAAAACTCGCAAGCAATAAAAACAAAAAGATCCTCGTTTACTGCCAGACAGGACGCAGAAGTGTAAGCGCCTCCCGTATCTTGGAAAACAATGAATTTACTCCTATCAATATAGAAGGCGGGATCATTGCAATGAAGCATGTAGGGTTTGAGATGGTGAAGTAACTTTTCAAGTGGTCGGTTCACCGACCACCTTAAACCTAAACCTTAAATCCCATGCTCTTAACACCATCAAAACTACTACCCAATTCTTTTTCTATCTCTTCTAAAAAGTCTTTATTCCCAAACAGACTCTCTTCCCGTACCGCTACTTTATACGCTGTATTTTTGATAATGAGATTGATCTGTCCTCCGGTGAGTTCGTGTTTGGCCAATTCTGTCATGTCGAAGCCTTCTTCGTAGTCTGCATTTTCCGGAAGCATGAACTGCCAAAGTCTCAAGCGTTGTTTTTTTCCCGGTTTTCTGAACTCAATCTTGTAATTGAAACGACGAGAGAAAGCTTTGTCTATATTGCCAAGCAGATTGGTTGTGGCGATGAGTATGCCTTCAAACTTTTCTATCTGTTCCAGAAAAATATTTTGCATTTGGTTATGCATCTTGTCCGCAGAAGACCCTGCACCTTCAGATCTGGAACTCAAGAACTGATCTGCTTCATTGAGGAGTAAAATAGGCTCTACTTTTGCCTTTTTACTCAACTCTTTAAAGTCATCAAATATCTTACGTACGTTTTTCTCACTCTCTCCTACATACATAGAAAGGATCTTGGAACAATCAAAAGAGAGAATAGGCTTTTTAAGTGTCTTTGCCAAACTCATCGCGGTCATCGTTTTACCCGTACCGGCAGCACCATAGAAAATGATACGTGCATCAATACCTTTACGCTTATCTTTAATACCCCATTCTCTGAGTTTTTTAAACACCTCTTTGTCAACCTGCTTAACAACATTTTGCAGTGTCTCTCTTGTCTTAGGGTGAAGTACAACATCATCTAGTGTTGTTGTTGTATTCAAGTACTCAAAAAGTTCCTGTTCCTGCACTAGAGCATCAAGTTTGAGTTTAGTAACTTTTTTGGTTTTATTGGGATGAATTATACGCTGCATCACCTCCTCTTGCAGGTAAAATGAACGGCTTACCCCTCCAAACATATTGAGTATCTCTTCATAATCTATGATATCTTCCGTGATGAGCTTTGCACCATCTTCAAGTAATGCACGGTTTTTGATCTTTTCATACTCGTCAAAACTGATAAGTTCTATAAGAGTATTCATATCTCTAAACTGTCCCTCTCCACCACTGTACTCCTCTTTAAGCAGTGCCAGGAAAATACGCTTCTCTTTTTCATCCAGCTCTTTCTCTTTAAAGAACTCTTCCACTACGATAGGTGCTTCTGTCATTTTAATACGCTCTTCGATGCGCGTTGTCAAAAGTGTCAATTTATTTTTTAGACGTCCAATGCTTAAAGAGTTGTCAGCAAGCCCCTGTTTGAATGTGGCTATCTTATGTAACAGTGCTACCATATCAAACTGGTCTTGCAAGTATTCCAAGTGATCCGTATAGGGCTTGACTTCCGGAAGAAATATCTCTAAAGAGCCCTCTTCAAGCAGACGCAAAAGTGAAATACTTGGTGTTACAGAAGTGTTTATAAGTTCTAACTGTGAAGTTTCATGTGCTTTAACCTGCCCAAAACTCATCTGAATGATCCATCCCAGATCAAGAAGGTTTTTAACCACTACAAGCTTTCTGAGATAGGCATAACCCTCTGTAGAGAAATTATCTTGCAACATCTCCAACACAGGTACTTCTTCAAGTCCTTTAACATACCGTTTACAGACATACTGTATCAGTTCTGCCTCTTCTTTGGTGCATTTTAAATGTTCATAAATAGATGTCTTTTTTACATCTTTTGTTTCGATAAAATCAATAAGGTATTTCAATAAGGTTCCTAATAAGTATAAAGTATCTTTGAGTATAACAAATATTTGCTATACTTTGACTAAGACATTTTTACATATTAAAAGGAGTGCGTATGCGTATACTGTTAATGATAACAATAGCTTTCTCAATGATGATGGCTGAAGCAACAATGATCAAGGATCCAAAAACCAATCTTATCTGGGAAGATACCATGCATGTTTCAGAAGTAAAGATCACACATATCAAAGCAAAGAGCTACTGCAGTGAGTTAAAACTTGGTGATTTTGAGAATTGGCGTTTACCAACGTTGCAGGAACTACTTTCTATCGTAGACTATAAACGTTATAAACCTGCGCTTGTAAAAGCGTTTAGCTATAGCAATAAAGATACACTTTACTGGTCAAGCACACCTTATGCCAAAACAAGTGATGAGTTCTGGGGTGTGAGTTTTAAAGATGGTGCCACAAGCAATGCATCAGAGACATATGACAGATATGTCCGTTGTGTAAGGGATGTAAAGTAGGTTTAACTCTAGGGCTTTGACTTAGCTACAGCTAGGACTTGCCCTTGGGGTGCTAGCCTAGACAAAAGCTAGTGATGTTATGAATACTTAGGATTATTAGAAGGGCCCTATACATCTTTCTTAAGTTCACTTAGAAAACAATCCATATTCATAATAAACTCACGCTTTACACTGCTGGCCTTTTGTAAGTCACCCGCTTGGCAAATCGCTTGTATCCCTCCTGCAGAAGCAGCCTGTTCTTTAAGTCCAAGATTTGCTAGAACACCTTTGATAGCATGAAAATCCTCTGCCATTGCATTCAAATCTTCTTCTATCATATTTGATTTAATACTATTGATATATTTATCTATACTCTGTATTGCAGTTTGCATCAACTTTTTCACTACTTCATTATCAAAGTTTTTCTCCAAGTGGCTATAAGCCTTTTTCTTTAACTTTAAGGGATCACATTTTCCAGATTGATCGGGTCCTTCTCCCTCTTTGTTGTGCTTTAAGGTCTGTGCTTTCAACTCTATATCTTTTATGCCGCCATCCATAAGATTTAAAAAACTCTGTTTTACTTCATCTTTATCCAATGGTTTTTCTATAAATGAATCCATACCGGAGTTCTTTGCAGCTTCAATATCTTTTTCATAGACATCTGCACTCATACAGATAATAGGTACTTGTGTATTAAACTTTCGTATCTCTTTGGTTGCCTCATGTCCATTCATAACAGGCATCCTGATATCCATAAAGATAATATCATAAGCTGTAGCTCTTGCTTTTTTCACTGCTTCAAGACCATTTATTGCCGTATCACAAATGATAGAAAAAGAGACAAAGAGCATCTCTTTGATATAGTCACTACTCATCTCTACATCCTCAACTACAAGTACCTTCAAATGAGAGAAATCTATAACACTGCTACCTTTAGAAGAGCCTACTGCAGATAACTCTTCCAACTCAAAGATAATATCTTTTGCATTTGAAGGGGTATTGATCAATCTGTCAAAATTTGAGGTACATGTAAATGCATATTTATCTAAAAGTGCCACACATTTTATAGAGGGATGAATCATTCTCAATGTTGAGACAATATCAGATGCAGGACAAGAGAGGCTATTCATGTCAAAAACTGCAATGTCATACTCTCTTGCATGAGAAAATATATCTCTCAAAGTATTTGAAATATTCTCCGTTGAACTATAGTATTGAAGTGTAGCATTAAAATTTCCAAGCAGGGGTGAAACTTTTTTGGTAAATTCACTCTCATCTGAAAGCATCAAAACTTTTTTACCAAAAAGTACTTTGGAGAACTCTTTCTCATGTGCTTTTTCTACCATAAAAGAGACTGAGAAGGTACTACCTTTCCCCTCTAAGGACTTCACAGATATTTCACCATCCATCAATTTAATGATCGCTTTAGAGATGAAAAGACCTAATCCGAAACCTTGTGTACTGTCTCCCGTAACGAAAGGATCAAAAAGTGCTTTCTGCACCTCTTCAGACATACCTTCTCCAGTATCTTCTATGTTGACTGTTATCTTCACACGTTTGTCTAGATCTACTATCTCTTTTACATAAAATTTGATCGTACCTTTTTGTGTAAATTTTGCTGCATTGGAGAGAAAGTTTAACATGACCTGCTTTATTCGCCTGTCATCAGCGAAAATAGTATAATTTAAAAATGGGATATCTACTTCAAAAGCAACATCTTTATGCAAGTTTGCTTTGATCACCTCTGCACACTCGGTTAGAACTGTATGTAGGCGAACCTCTTTTTGATCTAGTTTAATATCGTTTTTCTCAAGCTTTACTATATCTAGAAAATCTCCTACAAGTGAGAGCAAATATTTTGAACTGTGAAGCATACGGCTTAAATACTCTACTTGTTTGTTATCAAGATTTGTATTTTCAAGCAATTCCCCATATCCTAAAATAGATGTAAGGGGTGTCCTGAGTTCATGACTGATGGAAGCCATAAAGAGGTTTTGTTCTTCTTGAATAGGCATGATATACCCGACTTATTTTGTATCTTTTAGGTTGGCAGAAATCTTAGCAGCAAACTCATCGATATCAAAAGGTTTTAAAATAAAATCATTCGCTCCCATTTTACGCAACTCGACCTCATCCATACCATCCACCGAAATGATCAATACAGGCAGATCATTAAGTTTTTCATTTTTTCTTATGAACTGCAACACCTCTTTCCCACTCTTTCCAGGCAGATGAAGATCCAATAAAACCATATCGATCTTTTCATCTTCAAGCTCTAAAATTTTTAAAGCTTCCAGTCCGTTATCAGTTGATATAATATTCGTATCTGAAATCTTTGCCAGTAAAGAACGAATTAATTGTATATTAAAAGCATCATCTTCAACGATCAACATATTTATGGTACCCAGGTGTTTTAAACTCATTTTTTTTCCTTTATTTTGTAAAATAAGGTATTATTATATAATTTGACGATAAAAAAAAGCTGAATTTACGTACAGTAATCTCTGAATCCCTTTAGTATTCACATTTAATAATGATGAAAAACTTGTTATACTTTATAAAATAAATAATAAAGTAACTTATGCAGTTTTTAAAAAATCTAATCTATAAACAACACTCTACTATGCTTACTGTCTCATCAAACAACGGATTTCATCTCAGACCCGTTGCGCAGTTTGTCTCTGTTGCAAAGACTTTCTCTTGTCAAATTACTGCTAGATTTAAAGATAAGACAGTGGATGCAAAAGGTGTCAACAGCCTCTTGTCTCTCTCTTTGGAAAAAGGGGATAGCTTTACACTTGTTGCAAATGGTAAAAAAGCTGATGAAGCACTCGTACAACTGCATACACTTTTTGATAGACTGATGCATAACGACAAAGAGGTCAAGCAGATAGAAAAAGAGACTTACAATTATGAAGGTAGTGCTATAGAAGGGGCGATCATCTCAGAGGGCATCGCCATTGCCCCTGTGTACAACTATAGTACCAAAGAGGTCCTGTATGAGAGTAATTTGAGTTTTCAAGAAGCCCTGCAACAAAGTTTGGATGAATTAGAAGCACTTTATACTACACATCAGGAAAATAACAATGCGACCATTTACCTCGCACAAAAAGAACTTTTAGCTTCCCTGGATCAAAAAAGTCAGACACTTATAGAACTTGAACAACTAATAGAAGAAGAATCAAAAAAGCTTTTAGGTACGAAACTTGACTCCAAAAGAAGTGATTATAAAGATCTGCTGCAACGTGTAAAAAAACATTTAGGAATAGAAATAAAAGTGTCTTTCCCTGACACACCTTTTATACTTTTAGCAGATGATCTACTTCCCAGTGAGATTGACACGCTTGCACAAACAAAAGTTTCTGGTATTATTTTAAAAAAGACTTCTACTAATTCCCATACCGCCATACTTCTTCGTGGTGCTGGTATCACTTCACTTATTGCTGATACAACTTCGTTATCAGAAAAGACGCATATCATCTTAGATACTTACAGTGCTGTGGCAATTTACAAACCCACACAAGAAGATTTACAAAAAGCAACAATTCGTTTAGAAAAAAATGAAGTACAAAAAACCCTAGCCTCAATGAAACGTTTTGAAAATGCTACAACAAGTAAAGGTAAACATATCAAAGTCTTTGCCAATGTTGCCGACGTAAGCTCAGCCAAAGCAGCCAAAGAGGAAGGTGCTGAAGGTATAGGTCTTTTACGAAGTGAATTTTTATTTAAAGAAGAGAAGCCTACACTCAAAGTACAAACCCAATCCTATGAAGAGATATTTACACTTTTTGATGATATAACAGTACGTACTCTTGATGTGGGAGGAGATAAAGCCTTGCCTTATATCAACTTACCCAAAGAAGATAATCCTTTTTTAGGCATACGGGGAGTAAGACTTTTTCAAACACATCCAGAGATAATAGAAGAGCAGCTACAGGCTATTTTTCTTGCTTCAAAAAACAGAATGCTTAAGATCATGTTTCCCATGATAAGTAGTGTTGAAGAGTTCAATGAAGCAAAATACTTTGCACAGGAAGTAGCAAAAAAGCATCAACTTGATATTGCGCATATTCAATTTGGTATCATGATAGAAGTACCTTCCGTACTCTTTTTAATAGAAGCATTTAATGAAGTGGTGGACTTCTTCTCCATCGGTACGAATGACCTCACTCAATATCTTTTTGCCATAGAAAGAACACACCCTACACTCAAAGTAGATGAACTTTCACCCGTGATATTTGATGCCATTGAGACAATTGTCAAAAAAGCTACAAAACCTGTAAGTATCTGTGGTGAACTTGCTTCAAATAAAGATGCTATACCAAAACTTTTAAATCTAGGCATTGAAACCCTCAGTGTTTCATCTAAAAGCATTGCTAAAACAAAAGAGGAAATCAGAGATGTTTAACTTACTTCAACGCATTGGAAAAGCTCTGATGACACCCATTGCAGTACTTCCTGTTGCTGCACTTTTACTTCGTTTAGGCTTTGGTGACATCTTTGATGGGCAGACCGCACTCATCATGAAAAGTGCAGGAGATGCCATTTTTTCTAATTTGGATCTGCTTTTTGGTGTAGGTATCGCTTATGGACTTGCTAAAAACAACGATGGTGCCGCTGCACTTGCCGGAGCTATCGGGGTACTCATAGCTAAAGCCGTTTACATTAGTATTGACAAAGATGTCAACATGGGTGTCTTTGTGGGTATCATCATCGGGGTACTTGCAGGGACACTTTACAACCGTTATCATGACATCAAACTCCCAGAGTTTTTAGGCTTCTTTGGAGGAAAACGTTTTGTCCCTATTGTTACTGCTGTTGCTGCCATTTTTGTCGGTATGCTTGCAGGGTATTTTTGGCACTATGCCCAAGGTGCTATAGATGCTTTTTCTAATATGATCATAGGACTCAATGAAATAGGTACTTTCATCTACGGTACACTCAACCGTCTTCTTATCCCTCTGGGGCTGCACCATATACTCAACTCTGTCTTCTGGTTCCAGTTAGGTGAATATACGCATCTAAAAGATGGTGTAGAAGTAGTTGCCAATGGTGACCTGCATCGTTTCTTTGCCGGTGATAAAACAGCAGGGGTCTATATGTCCGGATTTTATGTAGTGATGATGTTTGGACTTCCTGCTATGGCATATGCCATTTATCTCAATACGCCAAAGGACTACCGTAAAAAAGCTGGGGCAATTTTACTCGGTGTAGCATTTACCTCATTTTTGACAGGGATCACAGAGCCTTTGGAGTTTCTTTTTCTTTTTGTAGCTCCTCTGCTTTTTGTTCTGCATGCCCTCCTCACAGGACTCGCCCTTGCAGTAGCTCAAATGCTTGATATTCATGCAGGCTTTGGCTTTTCTGCAGGTTTCATAGACTATATTATCAACTATAAACTTGCGACAAATCCTTTACTTATATTACCCCTAGGTGTAGTATTTGCTCTACTCTATTTTGTACTCAGTTACTATACCATCAAGATTTTCAAACTTAAGATATTGGAAACAGAGCTACAGGAGGATGCCCCGTCTAATGCTACTTCCAATGAGGCACTAGCCTTCATAGAGGCACTTGGAGGAGAAGAGAATATCCTCAATACCGATGCATGTATCACAAGACTTCGCATGAGCGTAGACGATAGTACAGACCTCAAAGATGAGGATTTTATGGCACTTGGAGCAAAAGGCGTGATACGTCCAGATAAAAAGTCTATTCAGATTATTTTAGGTACTAAGGCTGAGGGTGTTGCGGAGTCTATCAAGGAAGCTTTGAAGTAAAAACGAGGTCGATAAATCGACCTCTTAAGACAACTACTTTTTCTTTTTAGGTGACTTCAAAACAAAAAAGAATACTACTAAGATCACTGCATAAATAACATAATAATAAACATTGTCACTCTGTGGCATTAACTTACCTCCATAATGATATCGCCACTTTTAACGATATTTAAGTTTTTTTCTATATTTTTTACATCACTCTCATCAGAGATGATAATAGGAGTGATAATATCTTTGGCATGTTCACGTAAAGCATCTAAATCAACACGGATAATCTCATCCCCTGCCTTCACCTCATCACCCTCTTTGGCAAGACGTTCAAATCCTGCTCCATTCAGATCTACTGTATCTAAACCTATATGCACCATCACTTCCAAGTCTTTACTGCTTTTGATGCTATATGCATGATTGGTTGAAAATATTTTTGTAATAGTCCCATCTATAGGTGCTGTAAATATATTTGATACAGGGCGTATAGCTACCCCGTCTCCTACAAGTTTTTTGGAAAAAACTTCATCATTTACACTTTCAAGTGTTACAATTTCACCGTCTGCAGGTGCTTTCACTTCTCTTACTTTTCGCTTTAAAAATCCGAACATATTTATCCTTATGGTAGCGTGGGTATTCCTGCCCACCCTATAATATTGAATACTTTACCTCACCGCCAATAATAGTTGATATGATACTGAAATTTTCATCAAAGATAACTATATCTGCATCATAACCCTCTTTTAGTTCACCCTTTTTCACCCCTAACTTTTGTGCAGGAATTTTTGTCACAGCATTGACAGCTTCGACAAGTGTCATGGAAGTAACTGTTGACATATTTTTAAGTGCATCATTGAGCTTAAGTACTGAGCCTGCAAGTGTGCCGTCTTCAAGCCTTGCCATATTACCCTCTACGGTTACTTTACGTCCACCCAGATCATAGCTGCCACACTTCATACATCCTGCACGCATCGCATCAGTAATAAGTATGAGTTTGTCTTTTTTTACATGATGCACAAGTTCCAGGGCAGAAGGATGTGTATGTACAAGATCAGCGATGATATCACAAGTCACCTCTGAGTCAAAAACTGCTCCAACGATGCCAGGTTCTCTATGATGATAAGGGTTCATCGCATTAAAAAGATGGGTGGCATGAGAGACACCCCAGGAGAAACTCTCTTTGCTTTTTTCATAACTTGCATCACTGTGACCAATACTTAAAATGACATGAGGGTATTGTTCTGACAAATATTTTACAAAAGATTCAGCTCCCTCAACTTCAGGAGCAAGTGTGATCATCTTCACTTCATTCATATACTCTTTTATCAATGTTATATTAGGTGCCTGTATATAGGCTTTATCTTGTGCCCCATGTTTAGAAGCATTAATAAATGGACCTTCAAGATGGACACCGAGTATCTGTGCACCAGTTACATCTTGACTGTGAAGTCGAATATTTTGTAAAGCATTGTCAATATGCTCTTTGGACATGGTCATTGTAGTTGCCAAAAAAGAAGTAGTACCTGTTTGAAGCAAAGTAGTAGAGATAGCCTCCAATGCTTCCGGAGTTGCATCCATAACATCTGCACCCCCAGATCCATGGATATGCAGATCAATAAATCCGGCACTAATATAAGCACCTTTAGCATCTAAAATATCGGTACCTTCTGGAACTTCCTCCATGATACCAATAATACTTTTATCAAATAGAAGTACTTTTCCCTCTACTATCTTATCACCGTAAACAAGTTTTGCATTGACAATGGCATTCATAATCTAACCTTCGTCGTCTCTTAATCTCTCTTTAAGTACCCTCTTGAGTACTTTACCTGTAGCATTTTTAGGAAGCTCATTGATAAAATGAATCTGTTTTGGCACCTTGTAGTTCGCAAGATGTTCACGCAGATATTTTTTGAGTGCATGTTCATCCACATTCTCTACATCTTTATCAAGTTCTACATAAACTATAGGAACCTCTCCACTCTTCTCATCAACGATACCGATCACTGCTGATACACATATACCCTCAAAGGCATCAATAACCTCTTCAATTTCACGAGGGTAAATGTTGATACCCTTGGAGATGATAAGATCTTTTTTTCTATCTACAATAAACAAGAAACCTTCGTCATCCATGTATCCCATATCACCTGTGAGTAACCAACCATTGATGATCGTTTCATCTGTTGCTTCAGGACGACCAAGGTACCCCTGCATAACATTATCACCTTTGACGATGATATCACCTATGCCCCCACGAGGAAGCTCATTCATATCTCCATCAACCACTTTCATCTCGTAGCCATGTAGTGCTGTCCCCACAGAACCAGCCTTCTGTTTTTTAAAGGTATTCATACATACAGCCGGACTTGCCTCACTCAGTCCATACCCTTCAAGCAGCGTAGCACGTTTAAATTTCTTTGCCATAGCATCAAGTGTTTTAGGCTGCAGGGCTGCCGCACCTGAAATAAAGGCACGAATACTGTTGAACCACATAAAGTACCAAGGAAGTTTAGCTTTAGCCAAGGCATTATACACATCAGGAATACCGAAGAAAAGTGTCACTCTTTTTGTCAATGTCTGTTTAAAGATATTTGAGAATGGTTTAAGTGATTTTATAATGACGATACTCATCCCCACATACATAGGAATCATGACACCTATCGTAAATGTAAAAGAGTGGAACATCGGCAAAAAGACAATACCCCTGTCCTTAGGTTTTACCTTGATCGTCATCATCCCTGACATAGCGTTGGAGAAGATATTTTTATGGCTTAACATTGCCCCTTTTGGTTTACCTGTAGTCCCTGATGTATAGATAATGACTGCAGTATCTTCAAGTGTTCTTTGTGTATGTTCTGCAGAAGTATCTGATTTGAGAGCTTCTTCAAAATGCAGATGTTGTTCTCCCTCAACTAGCTCCTCGCCTTCCCACAAGATAAACTGACAAAGTGAACTTGCCTTAGAACTGTTAACCACTTTGTCATGTATGGCAGATGCTACCAATACAGAACTGCTACTGTCTTCCAAGATATAGCTAAGCTCTTCCTCTTTTAGAAATGTATTAACAGGTACAAGAATAGCCCCTAACTTTGAAGCAGCAAAGATCGTATAGATAAACTCAGGAGAGTTACGTAAAAAGAGTGCAACTTTATCACCCTCTTTTACACCTTTTTGGGCCAAATATCCAGCAAGTTTATCTACCTTTTCCAAGATATCACCATAAGTGATCTTCTCATTATCGACAAGAAGCGCAACTTTTGATCTACGCTTCTTTGCCTGGAATGTTATGAGTTCATAAAAGTTATTAAACTGATAGCTCATATTAATACTCGTACGCGACACCTATAGTTGTTAGGTATGCTCCACCTTCACTAAATCCACCACCATTTGCGAGGACTGGATTTTCATTGACTCCGGCAGGGACAGAAAAACTCTCTTTACTGTCATACAAGAAAGCTGCACCCCAAGAGAGATTTTCTGTTTGCTGATAACGGAATCCCATAGAGAAGATCTTAGCATCACTGTCTGGCAATTCAAATCCTATTGTCTCAACAGGAGCCGGTGTTTCGTCGATAGCGAAACCCATCATCATAGTTATTTTATCCAATTCTATGGTTGCCCCAAGTCTAAAGGTATTGCTGTCTTCCCAGTTTCTAGCTTGAGGGCTATCAAAATAAGGTGTCAAAGCTCCAATATCTGCCCCACCATATTCAAAATCCAAAGTTTCATATTGTGACCAGAATGTTCTCTCATAATTAAACTCTAATGTAAATTTCTCTTGCCATGTCTTGGAGATCGCTAAATTAAGTGCTGCAGGTAGCGGTACTTCTACACTGGCATCACCATCATACATCAAAGCATCTCCAAAATACAATTTTGCACTACCTTCCTCCGCTAAATCAATATTGGATCGATATGTTACCGCCATATTGATATCAGATGTTGGTTTATAGGTCATAGCCAAGTTATATCCAAATTCAATGGTATCCCCTTCCATATCTCTTGATACCTGACCTGAACTCTTTACTACCCCTTCACTATAAATAAGTCTTAGTCCACCACCGATACTAAAATTATCTGTTACCTTATATGAAGCACTTGGATTGAGCTCTATGATCTTAAGTGTAAACTCTTCAGCAAACGATTTTTGCGGTTGATCTTCCCATCTTTTAGTTAGTCCCCCCGGTACTACCATACTTACACCCCATCTAAAATCTCCTATAGCTTTTGAAACATAATGAAAATATGGAAGTAGAAGATCTTCTACTTCAGACTCTCCGGAGTATGGATCCATCAATGTATATACATTTGACGGTAAGTGTGCCAAAGTGATGCCACCTTCTACATAACTTTTTTCTGCATTCATAAAACTCATATTTGCCGGGTTGTAATACGCTGTATCTGCCCCTGTTGTATGCGCTACATACGCAGCTCCCAATGACATTGAGTTAAGTGACTGTTCAGGGATTTTCCATCCCCCTGCCATTACAACTGAACTTGCTATTGCACTAAGTGCCAAACCTTTTACTGTTTTTCCCATGATCTTCCTCCTGTTTAAATTTTATGTTTCAATCAAAGCATATAATGCCTTGATCTCCTCCGCCCAAATTGACTCATCAATTGTTTCCAAGATAAGTGGTATGTCATCCATACGTGAGTCATTCATTATAAATCCAAAGGCATCCCAACCTATCTCTCCCTGACCTAAGGAATGATGTCTGTCTACCCTTGAACCTAATTTAGGTTTGGAGTCGTTCAGATGCATCCCCATAAGATACTCAGAACCAACGATACGGTCAAACGCATCCATCGTCTTATCATAGGCTTCACGTGTACGCAGGTCATACCCTGCCGTAAAAGTATGACAGGTATCCAAGCAGACACCTACTCTGCTCTTATCCTCTATCTTATCGATGATATGCCCAAGATGTTCAAACTTATATCCAAGATTGCTTCCCTGTCCTGCCGTATTTTCTATCACAAGTTTTACACCTGAATCTTTAGTCGCATCCATAGCTCTGTTCATAGACTCTGCGATCACATCCAGGCAATGCAGCTCTGCTTGCATCAATTTATCATCATACTCTGGATCTTTTTTAGAGAGCTTCACCAAGTGTGATCCTGGGTGAAAATTCAGCCTGTCCAATCCCAATAGTCGGCATCGTTCAAGTTCATCTATAAATGCATCTCTGGACTTTTCCAGCTTTTCTACTTCCGGGTGTCCAAGATTGATAAGGTAGGAGTCATGAGGTAAGATATGTTTAGGCAAGATCTTGGAGAGTTCAAGATTTTTATGAAAGGCATCAATGGTTTTGGTCTCTAAAGGTTTCGCCACCCACTGTCTTTGATTTTTTGTAAAAAGTGCAAACGCTTTGGCTCCTATAGCCATGGCATTAAGTGGTGCATTATCTACTCCACCACTTGCACTTACGTGTGCTCCGACAAATTTTGCCATAATTAACACCTTGTTATTGTTTTTTGATTTTTATAAGTAT
>Ga0209013_10003373_pt1 | contig 14176 bp, 15 predicted proteins | sample Cruoilmetagenom2_FD_187291 | JGI IMG/M metagenome (GOLD analysis project Ga0209013, IMG submission 187291) | Oil polluted marine microbial communities from Coal Oil Point, Santa Barbara, California, USA - Sample 2 (SPAdes) (version 2) | ecosystem: Environmental > Aquatic > Marine > Oil seeps ... | reverse complement strand
CCTGTCTGACCTTGGCACTCTTCTTATAGACTTTTTTCTTCTCTTTTTCCGCCTGTTTGGCTGCCAGACGTGCTTTCTTCCTGTCTTCCTTGGTTTTTGCATTGCGCAGTGCTTCTTTTGCTTTTCTTGCCTTTGTACGCGCCAGTGCTTTGGCTTTACGTATCTCTCTTTGTCTCTTTTTTTCAAGACGCATTGCTTCTTTTTCTGCGGCTGCTCTTTTGCGTGCTTCTTCCACCTCTTTTGTACGCAAAATATTCAATTTTGCCAAAGTACTGCGAAGTGAATTCTGTTTGTCGACTATCTTTTCGAGTTTCACATTATATTTTTCTTCATCTCCGGCAAGTCGCTTACGCAACTTCTCTTTTTCCAGCTTCTTTTGTGCATATACTTCTCTTTTTTTAATGATCCTCTGTATCTCTGTTTTCGTTTTATTACGTAGGTTCAACTTGGATTTTTTACGTTTTTTAAGTGCGATAATATCTGTTTTTAATGTCGCTAAAACTTTTGCGTTATGTTTTTTATAAGCTTTGTATACTTCCTGGGTAAGTATGGATTTACGTGTAGGTTCATGTGCTTGCTCCATCGCAAACACAATAGAAAACTGCTCAGAGAGCAAAGAGATAAAGATTTTACGCTTTTTGTCCAATTCCTGACTTGTCTGCTTAAAATCTTTTTCAGATTTAATCAATTCGCTTTTCAGCACTTCATACTGTTTTTCTGATCTCTTTTGATTACGTCCAAGCTCATCGATTTTTTTTTCAAGATAAACGACATCCTTTTCAGTCGTTTTTATGTCCTTGGCAATCTTGCTCAATCGTCTGCTTGTCTTTTTTTTCGCAGACGAGGTAGCAGAAAGGTTCTTCTTGGAATCTTTGATCTTTGTCGTCGTTGAAGCCCCCTGAAGCAAGCTTACTGCAAGAAAACAGATGAAGATGAAGGATCTCACTCCTGTACTCCCTTAGTGCTGAATACAACTGAATAGACTGCGATAATGACTATCAGCACAGCAGAACCGAACAAGACAGCGATATCACTCAATCTGAAAAGCACTTCCTGATTTTCCATCATGATATCGATCCCGCTTTGAGCAGCCCAGTAAAACTTGATATAAAAGAAAATTGCAGAGACCAGGATCGTTGCAAATATGGCATCTACAAAAGCGACTTTAAACAGAACACCCGATCTCAGCATCAAAGGCGCACCAAATATTTCCATGACCTGCATACGCTCTTTGTGTGCATATTTCCAGATCTCCATCTGTTTGATGATCAAGAAAAGACTCACTATGGTCATAAAAGCGATAAATATCTTTAAGGTGAACTTTATAAAAGAAAAAAGTCTATAGCTGGAGTTATAACTGCCGCCAAAGGTTTCAACCCGTTTGATATTCTTATCGGATTCAAGATCTTTTTTGATCTCTTCAAGTCCTGTACTGTTAAGATAGGTATCCAGGCCAAGATTATAAAAGTAAGGCAAAGCTTTCAATATCGCTTTAGAGGTACTTTTACTTACCCCTTTTGCAACCTCAGAGACAATGTTGTCACGCTTGATCTTCTCCAAGCTGCTTATGTGTTCATTAAGCGCTTGAAATTTTGACAGTTCCATAGGATCTTTGGTCACCACAAGCATGGAGTAACCCTCTTTTAGTCCTTTCTCATACGTATTGGTGGTGCGGTCAAATACAAGATAGAATTCAATACCCAGCAAAATCGCCATCAACGGCAATATGAACATCAGATGATTTTTAATGAACTTCATATACACCCTTACTCTCTATGATAAAATGTCTGTAGGGTAACGAAAAGATCGTCGGGATCTTGTGTGTTACGACCAGAACTGTGGTATCAAGCTGCTGACAGGCATTTTCCATCAGATCCCAGATCACATTGGAAGAGTAGTCATCCAGGTTTCCCGTAGGCTCATCGGCCAAAATGACCACCGGATTTTTAGCCAATGCCCGCGCAACTCCCACACGTTGCTGTTCACCACCACTAAGTTCCAGAGGATATCTCTCTGCATGGTCTGCGAGTTTCACATGCTTAAGAAGTCTTCGTGCCTGTGTATCCTGTATCTCGGTAGTGTATCCTGCTATCATCAAAGGTAGAACAACATTTTTTGCCACAGTCCATTCATTTACAAGTTTATAGTCTTGAAAAATGATCCCCATATGGGTTCTAAGTTCCTGAAGTTTGCCTTTACCTATATTTGCCAGATCAAGTCCACCCACAACCAGACTGCCGTCAGTTGGTTTCAGCTGCCCGTAAAGTGCTTTTAGCAATGTGGATTTCCCGGAACCGCTGGGTCCGGTAATAAAAACGAATTCACCCTTTTTAATGCTGAAATTCGCATCTTTTATGATCTCTTTCTCACCTTTATCATAGGCAAGCGTAAGATGTGAAGCATGAATGACATTAGACATGTTCTACTCCTTTGACAAGCATGAGCTGTTCTCCTAGTTCTTGATGTGCATGAAAATTGACTGTCGTCTTTACAGGAGCAGAAACAAAGTACCTACAGGTATCTTTTTCCAATAAAATATATTTATGTTCCGGTCTGTCAAAACTTCCAAAAGCACATTTTATGAGTAAACTCTGTTCGGATATTTTATAGACACGTTCAAAGTGTATAAAATACCCGTCAAAAACCAATGCTTTTTGAGGTAAACGATCTTCTATTCCTTGGGTGTATTTTACACCAATAAAATTAAAGTCGATATCCACTTGTTTATCTTCTGACTCCTGCGTACATTTTACATACACATCATAGATATCTTTCTCCTGCCTTAACCATCTTGCCTCATATTTGCTGGTCACTTCCAGTGCTTCATTTTTACGTACTTCCACTTCTACTTTTGGTACAGAGAAAAACGTTTCCAAAGAATACCAGAAGTATTTGTCACTGTCTGTACGCAACTCCAAACGTCCGTCTTTTTGCAATACTCTCATCGATTCATCCAGAAAACTTGGACTTATCACTCTTCTTTGAGGTTTTTTATCCCATGGCACAGGAAAATGCACAAAGATCTGTTCACAAATATTGGACGGCAGCATTTCCAGGAACAGTCTGGCATCATAATTGACCACCCAGATGTTATCCAGTTCCTGCAGTGCTATCTGTTTGAGTACCTGTTGCGCAGAAGGGGTGTGTATCTCCAAACCTATAAAAAGTGTATCCGGGTTCTTTTTTGCCTGATGTAAAAGATGCCTGCCTGATCCAAACCCTACCTCAACAGAAACCTTCTCTTTAGGATAAATGATATTTTCAAAATCTTCTATCTTTTTAAAATACTCCGAAGAGAGTGCCGGTTTGGCATTGGATGCAGCGATATTTGAGGAGAGTATCTCCAAGCCCAACTCTTTTGACACGACATCCAAAGCTTCTTTTAGCAGATTCACTTTAAGCGGTCTGGTCACTTTATCGTACTTTAGCAGGTATTCTTTTTCATCGGGTTTGAGTTGCAGTAAGAACTCTTCGCCTGCATATTCAATGCCGATGAGTATGTCATCACGTGTAAGTGCTTTGGCAACCATGGTCATCATAGCACTGGCATCTATCTGTTCTGCTATGTATGAAGATTCAAAGGGTGTAACTTTTAAATGTGGCATGGTTCCTGCTTATAATGTGATTTGTGTTGCATGGCTTGGTCCGGCCTGTATTTTGTCATAACTCTGCGCGATGATACGATAACTGTAGGTTCGTCCTGAATGCACAAAGGTATCAATATACTCCGCCATCAACTGTCCGTGTACCTGTGAAACAAATTTCCATTCGCCGCCATTCACCGAGCGCTCTACTATATACGTATTGATACTCTGTTTGGTGTGCGGTCTCCATAATATCTTCACGACACCCGGTGCTACTTTATAGGCTTTGACAAAGGAAACCGCTGAGAATGCCCGCAGCGTTCTCACCTTCAGCACGGCAGAGCGTTTAGACTCTTTTCCCAATGCAAAGGTAGAGAAAGTATAACTGTAAGTGCTGTCTGCTTTCACATGGGTATCTACAAAATGTGTAGCATAGCGATTTCCCACCGTACCGATGCGTTTAAAGCTTGCTTTGTCTCCTGAAGCATTTCCTCTGTACACATTCACTCCGTGAATACGGCGGTCACTTATTTTCTGCCATTCAAAACCTACAGAGTTCATCGCAGGCAGTGTATGTACCTGCTTAACGGTTGCCAGTGCAGGATCAGTACCATAGGTCATCAATCCCTTGATACCGCCACAAGCATTAAAAGTGACTGAAGCCAGCACCCATAGTAAGAGGGTTGATTTTCTCATCCACTTCACCTTGATCAAAATTTTTAGAGATATACACTTTCATATCATCAAAAAGTGGGGCGACGAACTCCATTTTTTTACCGCTTACGGGGTGAACTAAATATAGTAAATATGCATGTAGATTAACTCGCGGTATTTTATCTCTTTTGCTCTTAAATCCATATAAATCATCTCCTAAAATATGACGGCCCAGAGTATTTAAATGGACACGTATCTGATGCGTTCTGCCTGTAAAAAGTTTTGCGGCTATCAGCTCTACCCCATGTTTGCCCGGGAGAAGTTTCAGAAAAGCTGTTTTGGCATTTCTGCCCTCAGGAACCACAGACATCATCAACCTGTTCTTGGGGTTGCGTCCTATGGGTTTATCTACTACGGTATCATCTTTTAACGGACAGTCTATCAGTGCCAGATAGTAACGACCCATACTCTTGTCCTGAAGCTGTGCGCTGAGTGCTTCATGTGTTTGATTGTCTTTGGCCACCACAAGGGCACCGGTCGTCTCTTTATCGATACGGTGTACGATACCGTGACGTTCCTCCCCGCTTATAGTAGAGAGGGAAATACCTTTTTTGACTAGCCAGTCCACCAGTGTAGGTTCTTTGACCGAAGGTGCGGGATGCACAACCAGTCCTGAAGGTTTATTAACCACCATAAGATACTCATCTTCATAAAGTATCTCTACATCAAAATCGATCTCTACAGGTTCACGTTTTTCGGCTTCTTTAAATTCATAGACTATCTCATCACCTTCCACTACTTTAAAACTGGTCTTGGTGATCGTTTTTCCATTCACAGAAACCAAGCCGTCTTTTATAAGTTTTTCAACCTGATTACGGCTGACAACAAGTTCTTTAGCAAGAGTTTTATCTATGCGACCGGAAGTAACTGTTGTAAAAATATTCATTTATTTCTCTTCTATATCATCCCTGTTCCAACGGTCAGGGTCCAAAAAAGTATCATCATGGATATGTTTAAATGAAGCTCTGAACATTTTAAAGATATCTTTATTCTCACGCTCAAGCCCGGCTAACCATTCTTTGGTCGAAGCTCTGGCATGAGGCATTTTGACATCTTTCAGCATCGCAGGACAGGCTTCATCCCCTATGATCTGCAGTTTATTCTCTACTGCAAAATCTCTAAGCTGTCGCTCTCTTACCTGTATAAGCGGACGTATGAGGTGAAAACCCCTACTTGTTTTATAGATAGGAGCTAAAGCCCTCATACTTCCATTATAAAACATGTTCATAAAAAAACTTTCTACTGTATCATCAAAGTGGTGCCCCAATGCTACTTTAGTAAAGTTTCCTTCTTCTGCAAAGCTGTAAAGTGCTCCTCTTCTCATACGGGAGAAATACGAACAGAAAGAGGAATTTTCACGTATCGCATCCTGCGATACATCAAAGATATTGGTATCAAAGACTGTATGTTTAATGCCATACGCTTCACAATGTTTCGTCAAAAAATCATAGTGTTCATCAGGCATACCATACTTTATGGTACATGCTTCAAATTCAAAGTTAAAAGGTGCATGTTTTTGTACATGTTTCATAGCATGTATCAATGCCAGAGAATCTTTTCCCCCGCTCAAACCCACAAGGACTTTATCTCCCTCACCTATGAGTTTGAACTCAGCATTGGTTTTTCCTATGATCTTGAGTAATTTCTTACTCATAGGAATCCCTTTTGAAGCTAAACGTCTCTGATCATTGTTCAATGGCATCCACCATACTCAAAATGAAATCAGCAGATATCTTAGCCGAAGACTCCAAAAATTCATCAAAATTAAAACTTGCGTCCATATCGGCAGAGTCTGAAATAGCACGTAAAATGAAAAATGGAATTTCCAATGAAGAACATACTACTGCCACAGAAGCACCTTCCATCTCCAAAGCATGCGCTTTAAATGTTTCACCTATCCACTCTTTTCTTTCAGGGTTTGCCACAAACTGATCACCCGTAGCTATGATGCCTTCCACCAGCTTCAAGCCTTTATCTCTGGCAACCTCTTTGGCAATATTACGCAGAGTGACATCTGTTGGTATACATACCTCACCCTCCGGAACATATCCGTACGGATGTCCAAATGCAGTAATATCCAGATCATGCTGACACAATCCGTCTGCGATAATAAGATCACCGATATTCAATTCCGGAGAGATCGCTCCTGCCACACCTGAGAAAAGCAGTCTGTCACAGCCAAACTTTTCTATCAGTATGGTCGCGGTCAGTGTAGCGAACACTTTACCTATCTTAGAGTAGGCAACCACCATTTCCTGTCCCTTGTAAGAGCCTTCATAATAAGTGTTCGCTGCATAGACCGTCTCTTTGAGATCATCCAGTTTCGCGACGATCGGTGCCACTTCTTCAGGCATAGCTCCCATAATGGCTATTTTAGACATCTAATTCCCTGATCGCTGCAACGGTCGCTTCAAGTGATGCCATATCACTGACATTGAAGTGTGGTTTTTTCGTAGCTTTTCTATTGAGTCCTTTAAGTACATTTCCCTGCCCAAACTCAATGTAACAATCTACACTGTCATCTATATTTGCCATAGACTGTTTGTATTTAACCGGCATTACAAGCTGTTTCGGCAACAACTCTAATGCTTCAGCCTTTGTACTGTAAGGGGCGGCTGTTACGTTTGAAATAACAGGTGCGATGAATGTATCTTTTATCATCTCTTCAAGTTTTGCAGCCAGCGGTGCAGAAGCAGACTCCAGTAATGGACAGTGTGACGCTACTGACATGTCAAGCAGCATCGCTCTTTTTGCTTTTGCTTCTTTGAGTACAGGTACTAAAGTCTCCAGATCTTTTTTGATCCCTGCGATGACTATCTGTCCGTCAGAGTTATAGTTCACTGCCCAAACCTGAAGTCCCTGGGCTCTTTGTGCTTCACAGATCTCTTCAACAACTTCATCTGCAAGTCCTAAAGAGACCATCATCCCCACTTCCTGTTTTGAACAGGCTTCTGCCATCAGTTTACCACGAAGATTTACCAATTCTACCGCATCGATAGCATCTAAAGCGCCAGATGCTACCAGTGCCGTAAACTCACCCAGAGAGTGCCCCATAGTCAGTACGGGTATAATACCTGTTTTCTCTACAAAAAGCTTACGGGCTATGGCACCTACCAAAAGAATAGCAGGTTGCGTATACTCTGTTTGACCCAGGAGATCATTCTCTTCAAAAAGTAGATTTTGAAAATCTATCCCTGTTCTATTGCTGGCATCAGCCACCATCTCTTTAGCTATCTCAGAATTCTCGAAGAAGTCTAAACCCATTCCCTGAGATTGTGAACCCTGACCCGGAAATAAAAATGCACATTTGATTGACATACGTGTCCTTTGAAGTATTAAAATATTTTATGTATTTTACCATGTTAAGATTAGGACACTTCTAAAACAATAATTGTTCAACATAGATTACACAATGAATAAGTTATATTTCAATATAAAAGATAAAGGATCTATCATGAGTCAAAAGTATATTTGTACCGTATGTGATTATATTTACGACCCGGCATTGGGTGACCCGGATTCAGGTGTAGCACCGGGTACAGCATTTGAAGATATCCCGGAAGACTGGGAGTGTCCTGACTGCGGGGTAAGTAAAAGTGATTTTGAGATCTACGAAGAGAGCTGATCTCTTCTACGAGTCAAGATAAGTCTTGATCTCCTTAAGAAGCTGTTCCAACTCCTTATGGTATTTACCCGGATAGATAGGCAGTAGATCAAGTTTATTGTATACAAAAATAAGGCTCACAATATCAGCAAAGTGAAACATACTTTGAGCCCCGATAAGCTTCGACTGTTTCTCGAGGTCTATACAGAATTCTTTGATCTTCTGCGTTGCTTTCTCATTAACGATCTGTCTAAAATAGAGATCGGAACGTTCAAATGTTTCTACAAATTTTTTCAACTCTTTTCTATAGACCAATCCCATCTTCTTGGTATTCTCTTCACCTATATCTCTATCCAAAACAGGTTCCTTGTTCCCTCTTTTCTGCTCGATTAGTCCACTAAGATTATTTCTCTCCATCTTATATCGGGCAATTTTACCCATATCGTTCGACTTTACAATACGTTTCAACACTTTTTCTATATCAACAATATATTTTTTGCCTTCGGATTTTATCTCTCCAAGACTAAGGTCATTTTGGAACAATGATAGGATCAATTCAAAAATACTCTCTTGTGTGACAGGTTTTACCAAATATGTAGAGAGAGTATGTGTATTTGTATGTTCTGCAATATGTGCATCACGCAATATTACATATTTAAGGGGTATCTCCTGCTGTACTTTTGCTATGATATGATCAAATTCATCTGTAACGTATTTATCATCAAGTAGTAAAATATCATATGCAGCGAGATCACTGCCATTCTTTTTAAATTCCTCAACACTTGCATCCACTTTATAGAGAAAATACTTAAACATTTTTTCAATACTTTTAGTGACTTTTTCACTTTCACAAAGCAGTAAAACTTTTTTACCCATCATTCCCATATCAGGTAATCTGTAATGACGTCTAAAACCCAGTTCATTTATTTTGAAAGGTATATTGATATATATATCAAAGGTTTTATCATAAACGATCTCTCCGTCAAGTATCTCAATGGTTTTACTTAAGTTTGTTTCCAGAAATTCCGAAACCTTCTCTTTGACAATATTTGTTTCCCGAATCTTAAAAGAGATATTCTCTTCAACTAAAAAATCCTCCGGAGAAGAAAGGGACAATATGATCTCTTTTTGATCAGAATTTTCAAAAACAAAAGTAAGTATTTGGGTAAGCAGACGCTGTAATCTTTCAGGGTCACCTTTGAGTTCCCTGGGTATGCTGGGACAGGTATCATAAATAAGTTCAATATTCTTTTCAATTCTCAGTGTCTCCAAAGATGAAAAAACTGTTAATAATACCACATTGATATCAAAAAGTTTTTCGATTTTACTCATGACTTCCCTTCATATAAAACATTTATATATAGTAACGAAATAATACAAAAATATACGGTCTGAATAATTTGAATGTTTGAAAGTTTATGAAAGGTGTAACTTATAATCAGTCGTTTAAAGGAGTAAAGCGCTATTTTGGTAGCAGATGCTATCAAGCAAATATGTAGAAAACCTATAGTGTTGAAAAGCGTCGAACGTCATCAGTAAGATGACGTCAAACAGAAGAGACTAGTTACAGCCACAGCCTGTACCACAGCTTTCACCAGAAGTTGCATGTCCGCCGACTTGACCGGACTCAGCTTCATCTGCTGTTGCTTCTCTTGCTGAAAGTACAACCACTGAGAACATTAGATCTTTACCTGCCAATGGGTGGTTAAAGTCTATTGTTACTTCATTGTCATCAAATGCTTTAACTGTGACTTGAACAGTCTGTCCATCTTCACCCTGACCATAAAGTGACATACCTTCTACAAGGTCAACACCTTCGAACTGCTCTTTAGGAAGTGTTTGCACTGCTTCAGGATTAACATCACCATAGGCATCTGCAGCAGAAACCATAATATCTCCACTTTCACCTTTAGCCATACCTACAAGTGCATTTTCAAGACCCGGAATGATTTGACCTTTTCCAATGATGAACTCTAGTGCTTCTCCGCCTTTATTACTGTCTACAACTTCTGTTGTACCTGCTTCTTTTACTTCGTATTCGATTCCTACTACACAATTTTCATTTGTAATTGTCATATTGACTCCATTTTTATTAATTTTTGTTATTTTAGCCAAGCAAACTTTCGTAAGGCTTATACCCATGAAAATATTCACAGCTATTTTTATTTATAAATTCTTTTCAAATCATCTTTTGCAAAAGGCATATAGGTATGTCTGGTGATCACCACTTTTGTTTTAAAGTTGGACCACTTATAGATCACAGGCACATCTTTGGGATCAATATGGATACAGCCATGAGACATCCAGTCAACACTTCCTTCATGCAGGGCATGTCCTCCATTGGTAAACTTCATCATGTAATTCATATTGTTTATACCGCTCTCCTCAGGAAAAAGCGTTGACATATGGTAACGCTTTTTTTGAATAATGGGAAAGATCCCTGAGGGACTTCTGAATTTCGGCGCACCTGAAGTGACCGCCCCGCTCCACCATACCGTACCGTCACTGTCCACAGCATAAAAACGCCCGTCACTTCCTCGCTCACGTACAGAAACAACTATGAAATTCTGACCTGCAAGATCCACGATCCTCTCACTGCCGTTTTTGTTGATCAACTTGAACCTGGTTTTGGAGATCGGCTTGGTCTCCGCACCTTTCACCGGCGGATCCTGATACGGATTTGCCATACCCATAGTCAAAATGTACATCAATATGAGCAAGATTCTTAACATCATTTTATCCTAAAGTTTTTTTAATCTCTGTTTAGCGATTTTTGCAGAGTTTTTATCACTGTAATTCTCTATAATATTCTCATAAAATGTCTTTGCCTGACCCTTGTCACCATTTTTTTCAAGTGAAACAGCCGTATGAAGCAGCAGTGTATCTATGTAAGATGCCTGATCATAGATCCCGGCACTCTTTTTAAAGTAAAAGATCGCATCTTCATATTTTTTTGTATAATAGGCGATTTCACCCAAATAATAATTTGACGCTGCAGGCTTATACCCTTTGGTATCTGTGATCGTAAATCTATTCTGTGCTTCGCCGTAACGTTTTTTTCCAAAGAGCCTTACCCCTTCACTGTAGAGCTTTGCATTACTTTTTCCCTGAAGTGAATCTTTCTCTTTTTTATCAGTTTTGACAGAAGAGTTTGCAGTATTTTTTTTAGATACACTCTTTTTGTACCCGTTTTTACTGCCCAATGCTTTTTGCAACTCTTCTTTGCTCACATAGTTTTCATTGATATCATCTATCATAGCAGCCAGTTTTTGAAGCAGGGCATCATTTGATTGTCCACTTTCCTCAATGAGTGGGGGCTCTGCCCTCTTCATCTGCAGTTCATTCAGTGAGGCAGATAAGCCTTCTATAATGGTTGTAAGGCCATCTATCCGTTCATCTTGCTGCGCTATTTTCTGTTTTAAAGCAGCAATGCTTCTATTAGAACTCACTGATCTTTGTGAACTGTGTGATGATCTGCTTTCACTACTGCCAAAGCCATAGACTGAAGGTTCAGCATATACTAAAGAAGATCCGGCAACCATGATACACACTATACATGCTGCCAGCTTAGCTGTTATATCCATTCTCTTTCTCATCTCTGTCCTACTTGACTAAACGAATGTCAACTCTTCTGTTTCTGTCATAACAACTGTCATTGGGTTCCGTACAGACCGGACTGCTCTCCCCAAAACTTACCATAACCATTCTGCTACCTGCAACGCCTTGTGCCACCAGACTGTCTTTGACAGCTTTAGCCCGTTTCAATCCCAGCGCATAATTGTATTCATCTGTACCGAACTCATCACAGTTACCTTCTATTTTTATTTTAGAAGAGGCAGATGAGGCGACTTTGATATTGCTATTCATATTTTTTTCCATATTTGAAGCGATCGCATAATCCCCAAAATCAAAATAAACAGATCTGAACCCGTCAGCACTGCTGTTATGGTTCCCTCCGGATTCATTGCCGTAACTACTCTCATCTATGCTTACTGTATCACCGCTGATCACATTTGCATCTGAAATATTATTGTTGCCGTCCAGATTCGGTGCGGGTTGTCCACATCCAGCGAAAAACAGTGAAAGCATTGCTATGGTCAGAAGTAATTTATATGTCATTTTTTATCCTTTTTTATTAAAGTATTTTCATTAAAACATTTTCGTTAAAACATTCTTGCAGAAAACGTATTACCAATCAATGGCTTGTACTTTTTTATCATTGAACGGGAAAAGTAAACTTTTAAAACTTGAAAGGTTTATATATCCGATAGAAGTACTGTAAGCACTTTGCTTGAGAAAAAGTACCACAGAACCGTCCGAGGAGAAACGTGGGAACTGGTTTGTCCCTGTAGTGGTAAGCGGTCTGGTACTTGAACTCCTCGAAGAAGCAAGGTAAAGGTTAAAAGTATTGCTTCCAAAGGCATTGTTGCTCTCTCTGCTGGAGTAGACTATTTTATTCCCATGTGCATCACAGGCATTATTGTTACGCCCCTTATAGATTACCTGCGAAGTGGCTGCAGAGTGAATGGATTTTTTAAATACATTGGCATATCCCAATCTATTGGAGATAAAGACGATACGACTCTCATCATCCAAGTATCTGCCGTTCACATCGATACCTTTAAAGTTCGTCACTCTCGTTTTTGCTCTTGAAGCAAGATTCATTTCATAAATATCAGCCTGTCCCTGCGGTGCCATCGTCAGTAAAAGTTTTGAACCGTTTTTACTGACATCCGAACAGACCATCATGCCTTCCGAACTTGCTATCTTCTGTTTTGAACCATTGTAGATATTGAGCTTATAGAGTGTAGGAACCAATTCTCTATACGAAGTATAATAAACAGATCTCTGTTTTGCATCTGCCCATTTAGGGAAAAGATTCAATCCCCCTTTGACAATGGTCTTTTTATAATTGAAGGTATAATCAGCCAAACGTATTTCACTGCGTCCCGGAGTTGTATAGACCGCGTAGACCACATAACGGTTTATCCATGAAATTGAAGGGTATTTTAAAATGTTATTCACATCACTGACTGCTTTATGTATCAGAAATGGCATTTTGGCTGTTCCGGGGATCGAATAACTTTTTTTAAAGAGCTCTGTACCGTCAGACGCTTTTAAAAGACGGACTAACAGTTTTGTACCTGATCCTTGGCTCATATTATACTTCAATACATACTCCTGACTTTTAAGCCCGGGTAAAATAAAGTTGCTTGCATAATCCCCTGTATTATGTGTACTGTCAGGTAAAAAATGCCCGGAGATCTTAAGGTCAGAGAGAAAAATATTGAAGACTCGTTGGTTCTGCGCAGAAGAGCCATCCATGAGTGCTATACGTGAGCGCTGCTCTACATCCTTCTCTATTTTAAGTGTTGCATCTACAGCAGAAAGGGTTAAAGTAAAGAAGTTAAGTGTTAATACGATGAGTAATAAATGTCGCAATCCATATCCTTGAAATTTAGTCTTTTACCAAGTATTGTATCAAGGGTGTCTTGAAGTCTTCATTAATTAATATTAAATGCCCGGCAATCCGCTTATTCTTTACTATCCTGACCTTTAAGATCAAAGAAATTTTCTGGAACTTTTTCTTTTTGAGAGGGACTTTGATCTCCTGAGCCTTTTTTGATCGCCTCCATTGTCAATTTCATATCAGAAGGTGTGGTAGCGTTCTTAAGTGCTTCTTCTCTTGAAATTTTACCTTGAGAATAAAGGTCCAGTAAAGACTGGTCAAATGATTGTGAGCCGTAGATCTCTTTTCCGGAAATAATAGTTTCCAAAATTTCGTTATCTCTGTTTTCAGCAATAAGTTCTGCTATTCTTCCTGTTCTCTTCATCACTTCAATAGCAACAACCCTTCCCCCACCTACTGCTTCTACCAATCGTTGGGAAATAACACCTTCAAGTACAAAAGAGAGTGTGGTTCTAACACGATCCTGCTCCTCTTTTGGGAACATTCCTATTATTCTGCTGATAGACTCTTTGGTATCATGCGTATGAAGTGTGGAAAATACAAGGTGTCCAGTACTTGCGGCACGCAGTGCCATTTCCACTGTCTCCAGATCACGTAATTCACCTACATTCACCACATCAATATCTTCTCTCAATGCTGCGCGGAGTGCGTTTCCAAAGGAATAAGAATTGATACCGATAGCACGTTGTGAGACAAGCGATTTTTTATCTTCATGCAGAAACTCTATAGGATCTTCTATGGTAATGATATGTTTTCTTTTAGTTCTGTTGATCCTGTCGATCATCGTTGCCAGTGTTGTGGTCT
>Ga0209013_10003372_pt1 | contig 14176 bp, 12 predicted proteins | sample Cruoilmetagenom2_FD_187291 | JGI IMG/M metagenome (GOLD analysis project Ga0209013, IMG submission 187291) | Oil polluted marine microbial communities from Coal Oil Point, Santa Barbara, California, USA - Sample 2 (SPAdes) (version 2) | ecosystem: Environmental > Aquatic > Marine > Oil seeps ... | reverse complement strand
CGTCGAGCGAATCCGCACCGAGATCATCCACAAAGGACGCGTCGGCGGTCACCTTGTCGGCGTCGACGCCCAGTTGCTGGACAATGATCTCCTTGACCTTGGCTTCAACTTCCATGCTTGTATCCTCCTCTATGTTCTCGGCAACGCCGAACCAAAACTCACGGCGTGCGGCAAATCAAAATCGGCCGGACGCCCTTCCATCCCAATCTGAAGCGCAGGATGCGGCTCTTTCCGCACACCTGGACGCAGTACGTGATAACACACGGCGCGAAACCGCGCAAGAGGATAGTATCGGCTTGACAACTTTTTGAAAAAGGAGTATTCAGCCAGTTACGACCACATTCGGTCGGGACGAGGGGGAATCATGGAATCGTATCTGACCGCAAAGGAAGCCGCAGAGTACCTCAAGCTGGCCGAACGCACCCTCGTTCGTCTCGCACACGAGGGCAGGATCCCCGGTGTGAAGATCGGCGGCCAGTGGCGATTCCGGCGCGCCCTGCTCGACGAGTATCTCGACACTCTCGCATCCGCATCGGTGGCCACGCTGGGGACCGCGCCCAACCAGGTCATCGACGCCGCCATGGAAGAGATCTTCACCGTTAACCAGATCATCCCCAACCTGAAGGCTGGAAACCGGCCCGAGGTCATCCACGAGATGGCCGAGCATGTGACCGGCCTCGGGCTGGTCGAGGATCAATCGTGGCTTGAAGCAGCTCTTGCAGCACGCGAGCGATTGGTGCCGACCGCGGTTCCGGAAGGCGTCGCGTTTCTCCATGCCCGACGGCGCGCGGCGGACAAATTCCCCAAGCAATTCATCGCCCTGGGAAGGTCTCCAAAGGGAGTCGTTTTCGGTTCTCCCGACATGGGCAAGACCAACATTTTCTTTCTCCTCGCTCTCCGGAATGATGCGTTGCATTTGCGATGGTTATCACGTCTGGCATGGATCGTCCGCAACCCGAGTCGTCTCAGCCGTCTGGTGGAGGGTGAGTCGGCCAACGACATTCACCAGGCGATGCTCGAAGCCGCGGCCAACCTTCCGGGCGCCCTCCGACCCACCGGAGCGCCAGCCGGCCGTTAACCGGCAATTCTCAATTTTGAATTTTCACCCCCCCTCTCACCTGTCGGGGACGGGCGGTCGGCATTGAGAATTGAGAATTAAGAACTGAGAATTCTGCGCATCGGCATCTGCCGCTTTACAATGTCCCCATGAAAATCGCACTGATTGGAAGCCATGGCGTCGGCAAGACGACTCTCTGCTTCGAACTCGCCGCTGCCCTCAAACGCCGCAATGCTGATCTGGAAATGGTCCGCGAGGTGGCGCGGCGCTGTCCCCTTCCCATCAACCAGGAAACCACGGTCGCAGCTCAGGAGTGGATCCTCCATACCCAGATCAGTTGGGAGCTCGAGGCCGAATCCACTCACGATGTCGTCCTCTGCGACCGTGCCGTTCTCGATAACTACTGTTATCTCGTGCACTCGGCGGGCGCCCTGCGCGCATGGGATCACTTCCTCGATCATTGGATGCCGACCTATGACCTCCTGGTCTACGTACCCATATCGGAACGCCCCTCCTATGACGGAGTCCGCGCGGTGGACCCCGGCTTCCAGAAACAGATCGAGCTCCTGCTTGAAGGTATGATCGCCGCCCGCTCACTCAGCCCGCTCCGCCTCGACCCGAAGTCGAGGGTCAGCTGGTGCCGGACGATAGTCGACGCATTGTTGCCGAGGCTCGAACCCACACTTCCGCTGTTCTCCGAGGATCCGGAACAATGAGCGATACGGGCCCGGAGAAAGACCGTCCTACTCACGGCAACATCGACGCAACGACTGCAAATCTCGTGCAGGTGATCGACGGCTCGGTCGCGCAGCTGTGGGAAACCATCGAGTCGCTGGAGCGCCTGCAGCCCCGCAACCTCGAACGCTTCCGGGTGTCGATCTTCGGTTCGGCGCGAATCGACGAATCGGACCCGCTGTATGCGGCGGCGCACACCCTCGCAAAGAGGTTGGCCGATGCCGGCTGCGACATCGTCACCGGGGGCGGTGGAGGCATCATGCAGGCGGTCGACCGGGGCGCTTCACGAGGCGAGGTGACACGACCGGCAGATGGCGATCTGCCGGTTCGGACGGTTGCCGACCGGGGTGACGCACCTTTTGTGGAGCGGGTCTACCGCCACCGCACGTTCTTCTCCCGCCTCCATCATTTCGTTCGCCTGTCATCCGCCTTTATCGTGCTGCCCGGCGGTATCGGATCGACCCTCGAAGCGATGATGGTGTGGCAGCTTCTGCAGGCGAAACATCTCCCGCCGACTCCGTTCCTCCTCTTTGGTGCCCACTGGCGTGGGCTGTGCCGCTGGCTCGAGGAACAGGCAATGGAACAGGGTTTTATGGATGCCGGGGACCTCCGTCTGCCGACCCTGGTCGACACGGTCGACGAGGCCGTCGACATCATCCTCAAAACTCTGGGGGAGTTTCGGTCACGAAGAGACGGAAACCCGATTCCGCCCTAACCCGCACTTCTCACCGGAACGCTCGCGGTTTGACAGCGAATCGGTCAGATGCGAGCATCGGGCAGTATGACAACCCCTAGCCTGCATTTCTCACCCGGTTTCATGGCGAGGGCGGCGAGGTGCCGCGCCCAGCGGGGTTTTCGACCTGAGGGGCGCGGAGTCGTACTTGACAGTACGTCGAGCACCCCGAAGCGAGAAAACACCGCTGGGTGTGGTGCATCGGCGACCGTAGTTGAAAGCTGGTGAGAAATGCAGGCTAGTGACCTCCTGATCAGAGACGGTCTCGTGATACCGATGGTGCGTGACCGCGAGTGGTTTCGTGGCGATGTGGTCGTGCGAGACGGCCGAATCGCTGCGGTGGGCGAGCGTGTGGACCGCGAAACGGAGCCCGCCCGCATCCTCGATGCCGAAGGCGCCGCTGTACTGCCGGGTTTCGTCCAGTCCCATGTCCACGTCGTCCAGTCCCTGCTCCGCCACCAGGCCGATGGTCTCGAGCTTCTCGACTGGCTGCGCCTCCGCACTCTGCCATACGAGGCGACGCTCGACGGCGACGGGGTCGAGGCGGCGGCCGAGTTGGGGATTGCGGAGCTTCTGTGCGGCGGGACCACTACCGCCCTCGACTTCGGAACCACCCACGATCACGGGCGGGTCTTCGGCGCCGCAGAGCGGCTCGGGATTCGCTTCGTCTCGGGCAAGACTCACATGGATGTCGGCGAGGAGGTGCCACCCTCCCTGCTGGAGGACCCAGATCTTTCCCTCGCACAGGCGGAAGAGCTCGGCATACGCTGGAATGGCGCCGCCGATGGGAGGCTGCACTACGCCGTGGCCCCCCGCTTCGCCCTCTCCTGTTCCGAGGCGCTGCTGCGGGGCTGCGCTGAGCTCGCGCGCCGACACGGGTGGCTGTTGCAGACTCACGCCGCCGAGAATCGCGACGAGGTCGCGGCCGTTCGCCTTCTCAGTGGCCGCAGCAATATCGACTACCTCGACGACCATGGGCTAACTGGCGCCGACGTGGTGCTGGCCCATGGCATCTACCTCGACGACGCCGAAATTCGGCGCCTCGCCGACACCAGAACCACGATATGCCATTGCCCGGGCGCCAACCTCAAGCTCGGTTCAGGGATCGCCGATGTGCCCGGGTTGATCGAAGCGGGTATTCCGGTGGTCCTCGGCGCCGACGGTCCGCCGTGCAACAACAGGCTGTCCATCTTTTACGAAATGAGCCTCGCCGCGACGATTCACGGTCTCCGCCGGCGTCCTGGCGTTCCGGACCCGTGGAAGGTCCTGAGAATGGCCACCCACGACGGTGCAGCGGCGCTTCACCTGGAGCGGGAGATTGGAACCCTCGAGGTGGGGAAGGCAGCCGACCTCGTGGTGGTTGATATGGAAGAGTGGTCGGGTTTGCCGGGGGGAGACCCCGCGTCGAGGATCGTCTTCGGCTGCGATCCGCAGATGGTCCGTCACGTCGTGGTTGCCGGACGCCCGGTCGTGGAGGACCACGCCCTGGTCACCGCCGACCCGGCAGAGGTACGGAATCGGGTCGCCGAGGCATGGCGTGCAACCCGGCAGCGGATGGAGGAAGAACCATGAAGATTGGCTCATCGCGCTCTGGGATCGACAACCTGGATAGTTATCTGGTGAAGAAAGACTACGACAAGGCCCTTGACGCCATCAACAAGGAGCTCGCGAAAAACCCGGACCAGCTCAACCTGCGCCTGCGGCAGGCGGATATTTTTGATCTCCAAGGCAGGCGGGACAAGGCGATTTCGATGTATCGCACGATCGCCGAAGCCCAGGCGCTCGACGGCTTTTACGCCCGCGCGATCGCGGTATACAAGAAGATTCTGCGCCTCGACCCTGAGCAGGACGTGCATTCCGATCTCGCCCGCCTGATCGAGGATGACAGGCAGACGAAGATAGCCGACCAGCGACGGCGCGAACATGGAGTCACGATCGAAGAGGAACACGCGTCCATCGACCAGGAGCTCAAGGAGCTGCAGTCCTCCACCCTCTTTTCGTCCTTCGAGCGCGAGGCTCTGGTGGAGATCGTGGCGTCCACCGAGCTTCGCTCTTACGACGAGGGCGATATCATCGTCACCGAGGGAGAACCGGGTTCGAGCCTGTTCCTGATCGTCGGCGGCAGGGTCAAAGTATTCGCGCGCACCGATGACGGCGGCAATCTTCAGCTCGCAGAGCTGGAACCGGGCGATTTTTTCGGTGAGGTGTCGCTCCTCTCGGGCAAGCCCCGAACCGCCACCATCACCGCGCGCACCCAGGTCACCGCCATCGAGCTCGACCGAACGAGCGTCGATCTGATCGCGGAGAACCATCCCGAGGTCAAGAAGGTCCTCCAGGACTTTTATGAGAGACGGGCACTCGAAACCGTGGAGGCGGTGATCAGTCGCCTTCGCACCACACCGCCACCCCGGCCCGCCGTGGACTCGCACCCGCCGGGACGCGACGAAACACCCTCACCCTGAGATGACGATCCTGCCGATTCTCGTCTACGGCGACCCACGCCTGGAAGCGGCCAACCAACCGGTGGAGATGTTTGGTGAGGAGCTGCGGTCACTTGTCGAGGATCTGTTTGAAACCGGCTGGAACGCCCCCGGTCTCGGCGTCGCGGCGCCTCAGGTGGGAGCCAATCTCCGAATCGCAACGATCGACACCTCTGTCGGCAAGGACCCCGGCGCGCGGATGGTCCTCGCCAACCCCGAGATCATCTCCCGCCGGGGGGAAGCCAGCCTCGAGGAAGGCTGCCTTTCTTTCCCGGGCCTTTTCACCACCATCCAGCGGCCGACCGCTCTGCGCGTTCGGGCTCAGGACGAGAACGGCCGGCGGCGCGAGCTCGACGCCGAAGGCCTCCTCGCGCAGGCAATCTGTCACGAGGTCGACCACCTCAACGGAATATTGATTGTCCACCATCTTCGCGGAATGAAGCGGCGCCTGTTCATGAGACGGGTGGAGAAGATGCGGCGGTTGGGAGTGTGGCAGACCACCGTATGATCAGTTCTCAATTCTTAGTTCTTAGTTCTTAGTTATTGATTCCGCCTTTTTCGCTGCATTTTGTACCGGAGGGAGTAGGTGGAAATTGAGAACTAAGAACTGAGAATTCAAAGGCTTGTTGGCAAGCCTTTTCGGGGGTTTGCCTGATAGAGCTCTGCGACGGTGCGGGCGGCCTCTTCGCCGGCCGGCGACATTACCTTCGGCACCACGATCTGCACCGTGTACATGTGGTCACCATAGGCTCTGGTCTTGGTATTTCGCACCCCTTTACCGCGCAGGCGGAAGGTGCGGCCCGAGTTGGTGCCTGCCGGAATCTTGGCTCGAACCGCCCCGTGGACCGTGCCGACCTCGATCTCGCCACCCCGGTAGGCCTCCGAAAAGGTCACCGGAATTATCGTGTGGATCGTGTCGCCTTCGCGCTTGAAAAACGGGTGCGGCCGGACGCGGACGCGCACCATGAGATCTCCCGCCGAGCCGCCGCCTCGGCCCTCTGCTCCCTTACCGGCAACCCGTACACGCTGAGAGTCAGCCACGCCCTCCGGAACCTTGACCCGCAGTCTCTCGGTGGAAATCAGGACGCCGGAGCCGTGGCACGTCGGGCACACGCTGCCATCCAAATGGCCGCTACCCTTGCAGGCGGAGCATTGGACCTGGCGCTGGATCGGAATCGTTATGCTGGTTCCGCGCACGGCATCGTCAAAGTTGATTTCAACCTCGATCTCCTGATCAGCGCCCCGCCGGGGCCGGCGCCGAGGCTCGGCAGCTCGATGACGCCCGAAGAGCTGGCCAAATATGTCTCCGAGATCCTGAACCCCACCGGTTGCGGTGTTGAAATCGCCGAAATCGACCCGAAACCCACCGGCGTCACGCCATGTCGAACCGGTTTGTCGAGAGCCGCCGAATCCCATATCGGGGGCGCCATCCACCCGCCCGAAGGTGTCGTACTGTTGACGCTTCTCGTCGTCGGAGAGCACGGAATATGCTCCCTGGATCGTTTTGAACTTTTCCTCAGCCTCAGGATTGTTCGGGTTGACATCGGGATGGTACTTCCGCGCCAACTTGCGATAGGCCTTCTTGATCTCGGCGGCAGTCGCCGACCGGCTAACCCCAAGGATTTGATAATAGTCTGCTGACATCGGACCTCCAGACTTATGAAATATGAGCGTGTTTTCATAATATTTCAAGCTCACAGTGACTGCCGTAGAATAGGTGGGATGGATCCGACGTCGGTTCTCCCACTCCTGTTGGTCGCCGCCATGCCCGGACAGACCCGCCGCTCTGTGGGTTTGGTCGTTATCGGGGCCATCCTGGCGACGGTCATCAATCTGCCGTGGCTGGCAAAGAACCTGCAGGTTTTGGAGGCTGGGGACAGCCCGATGCTGCGCCTCCTGTCGGACCCGACCGTGATGGTCGCCGCAAACCTCGTGGCCGGCGGTCTTATTGTGTGGGGTCTGATCCAACTCCTGTTCGTTGCAAGCCCACAGCAACGCCTGGCGAGAACACTGATCGGTCGCGGCGACTACCTCGGCGCAGCGCAGCTGCGGGCTCAAGAAGGCGACCTCAAGGGCGCCCTCGCGTTGTACCGCAAGGGAAGGGCCTGGAGTGAGGCGGCAAGAACCGCGCTCGAGCTCGGCCGCGACCACGAGGCCGCTGATTTGCTCAAACGGGCCGGCGGCCACAATCTGGCCGAGGCAACCCGTTTATTCAGGCGAACCGGTGACATCTCGGCCGCGCAGCGATGCGAACGAGATCTCGCCGAATGGCTGTCCAGCCGCGGGCGCTACGACGAAGCGGTCGGAGCTTGGATGCGGGCGGGCGAACCCAAACGGGCCGCGGGCGCCGCGATGATCGCGTTGGAACAAGGCCAGTTCAGCTCGTCACACGCGGCCCTGCCGGTGGCGCGACGAGCCGTCGAGCAAGCCGGCGACCACCGCGCCCTGGCCCGCCTCCACGAGATCGAGGGTAACTGGCAGGCCGCCGCTCATGCATGGCGCTCGGCCGGCGAACACGAACAGGCGGCCGAGATTTTCCGCAAGGCCGGTCTCATCCATGATGCAGCCATCGCCGAGTCGGCCGCCGGACACCACCAGGAAGCCGCCCAACTTCGAATCCACCAACTCAAGAAACTGCGGGATCGATTGTCCCTGGATGCGGCGCGCGGCGGCGTCAGCAAGGAGGAATCCGAAGAGCTGAGAGAGCAGATCATGCGCGAGGAGGAAGCCCTGATTCCGATCCTCTCCGATCTCGGTATGCGACAGGAGATGGTCGAGCTGATCGGGTCCTCAGGACGGGCGGAGGAGGCGATCGAGACGCTGGTCCAACAAAACGAGGAGGCCGAGGCCGCCGATCTGGCCGTCAACGCGCAGCTCTGGCACCTCGCCGCACCCATCCTCGAGCGCCTGAACCGGTGGGGTGAAGCGAGCGATATCCATGAGTTCTCGGGCGACATCGAGGCGGCAGCCCGTTGCGCCGAACGGGCCGGCGAGGACGAGCGAGCCCTTCAGCTCTACCGGAGCTTGGGAAACGCGATCGGCACGGCCACCTGCATGGCCCGGCTCGGGTACTTGCAGGATGCCCTGGTCGAGCTGCACCGCGACGGTCTTCTCGGTGAGGCCTGCGGAATCCTGCAAAACCACCCCGGACCGATTCCCGACATACCGCACGTGGTCCTCGATATGGCCAAATGGGCGCGGCGGAACCAATCTCGCGAAGCGGCCATCGCCTGCCTGCAACGGGCGGTGATCGGAGTCGCTCTCCAGCCACAACGCCTCAGACCTGCGGTCGCCCTTGCCCATGAGCTCTATATGGCCGGAGAGCGGGCTCCAGCCCTGGCTCAGCTTGAGCGGATTCTCGCCTTCGACTATTCCTGCGAGTCTGCGAGGCAACTGCGCGCCGATATCGAGGCCGATCGTGGGGTCGGCACAACGGACGCACGCGCGACGGCGGACGGCGCCGGGGCTTCGGCGACGGCCGATCTCGCCTCTCGCCAGCGCTATGAAATTCTCACGGAACTCGGGCGCGGCGGCATGGGCGTCGTGTACAAGGCGCGCGATACCCGGCTCGAGCGCGACGTCGCCATCAAGGTGCTGCGAACCACCTCCCGCAAAGAGGCCGCCCGGCTCGGCCAGGAGGCAAGAGCCGCGGCCACCCTCAACCACCCGGGGATCGTCACCGTCCATGACTTTGAAGAGGGTTTCGACGGGTACTTCATCGCCATGGAGTTCGTACCCGGTGAACCGCTGAACGAGCTGGTGAAAACGGACCCCGGGAGGATTCGCTCTCGTCTCGCCCCCCTGCTCCTTCGGATCGCCGATGCCATCGCCTTCGCCCACAGCCGACATGTGATTCACCGTGATCTCAAACCCGGCAACGTCCTTGTCACGCCGGCCGACGAGGTGAAGATCCTCGACTTCGGCATCGCAGCCCGTCTCGACAGCTGCGACGGTGACACCGCATCGATCTGCGGCACCCCATTTTATATGGCGCCCGAGCAAATCCGAGGCGAGGCGCCGACCCCGGCGACCGACATCTATGCCTTCGGCGCTACCGCCTTCCACCTCGCAACCGGCCGGCCGCCGTTCCACACCGGCAACGTCATCGATGCACACCTGAATGCCGCCCCTCCAAATCCACTCGATCTCGCGCCGGATCTCGACCCCGTGCTGGCCCAGATCATCCTGCGATGCTTGGAGAAGACCCCAGCGGACCGATTCACGACCACCGAGGAACTCTGCGCGGCCCTGGAGCTGCTGTGCACATGACCGAAAACCAGATTCGATGTTCTCATTTTTCGCGCCGCCCTCTCGGCGCCACGTGATGACTCTACACCGGATATGGGACCGTCCTGAGGCGCGTTTCCTGATCGTCTTCGTCGGTTTTCTCGGCATGAGCTTCACCATCGTCGCTCTCAACCCGGTCAACGACGCCATCGTCCTTCCCTACACCGCTTGGATCGCCCGCGTGTCGGGTGCGGCCCTCCGGGTCCTCGGCGAGCCCGCCGCGGTGACCGGCTGCATTGTCTCGTCTCCCCGGTTTGCGGTGACGATCTACAACGGTTGCAATGGCCTGATCACCAGCCTCATTCTTGTTGCCGGAGTCCTCGCGTTTCCGGCTCGATGGACGGCCAAGCTGGTCGGGGTCGTCGGAGGTCTGGTTGTCATCCAGATCCTCAATTTGATTCGCATCCTGACCCTCTTCTTCATCGGGATCCACTTCCCGAATTACTTCAACAACGCTCATGTTTACATCTGGCAATCACTGATCATCATCGCCGGCGTCGCTCTGTGGGTCGTCTGGGCAAACTGGTCCGCAGCTGGAGGTGAGGCGCCGCAGTGAAGACTCACGCGACTGGAGGTCCTCGCACTTTTCTGAGGCGGTTGCCGGTGACTTTAATGGTTGGGGTGATAGTGTGGCTCCTCCTGCGACCCGCCGTAGATGCAGCCGTCGCCGGTCTTGCCCAGACCCTGATCCGCGCGTTCGAGCACCCGAGAGTGACGCGCCTCGTGGAAGACGGCCATCGGGTCGAGGTTCACCGAAGTGACTTCAGAAGCGGTTCCGGAATCCCTACGATTGCCTTGGCCGAAAACAACTTCAACCTCATCGTCCTGCTCGCACTCTATCTAGCTCTTCCACGGCCGTTCTCACGGCGCCAGCTCGAGCGCCTCTTAATGGGGTGTTGCGTGTTGTACCTCACCCAGGCTCTCAACCTCGTGTTCCACGTTAAGACCCTGTACGCCACCGGCCTCGGCGAATGGAGCCAACAGACCTATTCCAATCTCGCACGCAACGTCTTCGGATTCGGGCAGTACTTCACAGACCTCCCCGGCCGCTTCTCGTTCCCCTTCCTCATCTGGCTCGGCTTCAACTGGGACCTCGTGATGGGAATGGTGCGCCCGGATGTCGAGGAGAAGGCACACACCTCATCGAAGGCGAAGAAAACACGGTCGTAGGTCATCGTTTCCGCGCGCCGATTAGGGATAGGCCGTCCGGCCATCCCGACCGAGCGGAGGGAGGAAAACGCGGCCAGAGGTCCGGAATCGACGCGATCCCAATTAGGGAGACGGGTGCTGGGATTACTGCTTGCTGCGGCGGAGGGAGCGGTAGTCCTGAATCCCATACTCCTTGATCTTTGCGATCAGGGCGCCTCGGGAGAGGTTGAGCTCGCGCGCGGCCTTGCTCTGGTTGCCCAACGACCGGCGCAGCACACGGTCGATCAGCAGCTTCTCGACTGCCGGAATCACAACCTTGAGATCGTCCTGGCTCAATACCACGGCGGTATCGGCAGGCTCTCCAACATCCCCCGGCGACAACCCGGCAGCCGAACCCGACCGCTGCAGCGAACCACGCAGAATTTCGCCCTCGGGCGTCGCCGACACCAGCCGCCTCAGCTCTCCCAGAAGCTCGGCAATCTGACCGTCGAACGGATGGCTGAGAAGCGAGTCGAGGGTCTCGAGCGCGATCCCGTGAATCTGCTTCCCCTGCTCCGCGCCGACCCACTCCAGCATCCTCATGACGATCAAGGGGAGATCCTCGCGGCGCTCTTCGATCGAGGGAACACGAATAAGGTGGTTCTGCAGTTGGTTGAAGAGCGAGACATCAAGCCCGCCCCCGGCCGCAGACCCAATAATTTCCTCGTCGCCCGTGAGGATCCACCGCACCTTGGAACCATATCCCAAAACGCCGTCCTCTTCGATCACCGACGCCATCTGACGCTGCAACTCGGGGCTCATCCGCTGAACATCACGGACGACCACCACCCCACCACCTGCCCGTTCGGCAAGACCCCTCACGCCCAGTGTATTTCCGGACCCGAAGAGCTCGATCTGGAGAGTCGTCTGGTCGCCACCAGCCACCTGGACAACACGGATCCATGGCGCGCCCGTCGGACACAATGATGAGATCAGCGATGCGAGATATGCCCGCCCGGACCCAGATCGTCCATACAGCAACGCCGGTGACGAGGACCGGGCGGCCGACAGGAGCTGGTCGCGCAGGACATTGACAGCCTGGGACGATCCGGGCAACCGAGCTTCCAGCTTTTCCCGCGCTTCCGATTCCCAGCGTCCGAAGAGGGCACTCCCGCTGGAGACGTTCTCCCACTGAACGGCAAGCATCCCGGCCAGCTCGGCCAGCAAAACGCGGTCATTTTCGAAATCGGAGCCGTCGGTTTCCAACAAAAGATAGACCCTGCCTTCACCGCCGACGGGAACCGGGTAAATCAAGATTTCATGCGCTCCCCCGCGTACCACTGCGATGCGGCTCCCACGATCGAGTTCAGCAAATGATCGTGGTGGAAGCTGCGGCAGGGCGCCCGACCACCGCGAGGCGATCGGCTGCAACCGGCCCTTTTGGTCGAGCCACGCGAGCATGGACCGCCGTTGGGGAAACGCGCCGTCGAAAAAGTTCTCGAGCGACGGCAGAAGATCCTCGCGAACCCCCGCAAGGAATACATCGAGCAATCGGCGCCGTCCTTCCGCCAATCGTTCCGGCTCGTTGTACACCACGACTTCGGGCCGTGGTTTTGCCTCGTACGTCGATTGAGAATTGGCGCCGGTCGCCGGCCCTTCAGCCGCTTCGGCCCCGATTTCGGCCACTCCTCGCTCAGCACCATCGAGACGCCCCTCCGCAACAGTCAGGGTCGCGGTACCGATTCGAATCCTGTCACCGACTGTGAGCACGCCTCGGGACCGACGTTCGCCGTTGAGGAGTACGATCTGCCGTTGCTGGCCGAGAAATGTGAATGTGTCGCCGGTGCGCCGGATCACGACATGAATCGGCGCCACACCAGGCGCACGCAAGACCACGTCATTGCCGGTCGATGCCCCGATCGAAACCGTGTCCTTCGCGACCTCGTAGGTCAGCTCGGAGCCGCTGCCCGTATCGATCGTCAACGTCACCATGCGCCCTCCGCAGTGTGTCGTTCGAGCGATTCAGAATCCGGCCCATTCACGGCAGCCACGGAGTGACCGTTTTTGAAACGAGCGCCACCGGTTCTATCGCCACAGAGAATCCGAAGGCAGCTTAAGCCCCCCGCCACGGGGTGTCAATCATCAATACAGAAGGACTGACGACATGTATGTTTCGATCGCACTCTTGCGCACCTTCCCGCGTTTCTTCGTGATGGCTCGAGCCAACCGTAAGGCGGCCGCATATCCGTCACCTCACAGCGGCGCCGCCGAGGCGGCCCGCAAGCAGGACGAGATCATCGAGATCCGGCAACTCGCGGCCCTGCCGGTCCGCCACCAGTATGCCTGCAACCCTGCCGCTGCGACCGAGAGGGATCACCGCAGTGGCGGCGGGAAGTGCACCGATTCCGAGCACTTTGGCAAGACCACCGATCTCTCCGGCTTCCGGATCGACCGCCATCACCGCCTCACCCGTGCGGATGACGTGATCGAGCAGGCCAACCTCACGTGGCAATGTGGTGTGATCCCGGTTGAGCGGATAACCAAAACCGGCGCGGCACCTGACGAAATTTTCCTCGACCATCAGCACAGCGCCACGCTCAAAGTGCTCGGCGGCCAACTGCAGCAGCGATGAGATGCCCTGATCGGGTTCGCTTTCCGAGAGCAGTGCGGCAACCAACTCGGTGACGCCGGGCGGCAGCCTCGATGGCCCCTCGCTCCGCCGCGCTTCGAGGTGGCGCTCAACAACCCGCGACAACCCATCGCCAAAACGAGCCGTGATCTCGCCGGTGTCGCCATGAGGCGCCGGTATCAGAAAGGACACCCCGGCCTCGATCAGACGTTGCAACCACTCGGCGTCACCGAGGGACGCCACCCAGACCACGGGCAGAGGAGGATCCGCGGCCGCGGCGCGACGGATGAGCTCGAGCCACTGATTTTCCCGCCCGGTCCGGGCGCCGGCCTGGCGATCGTCCACAACCAAAATGTCGAACGGCTCGAGGTCTACATCTTCCGCGACGGTAAAGTGGCGAATCTGCCAGCCGCGGCGCCTCCACTCCAGCTCCAGGGATCCACGCCACCACTCCGGGTCCTTGGCCGCCAAACCCACGCGTGCAACGAGCAGTCCGGTGGGAGGCTCGATCTCGAGATCGGCGCGCAAGTCATCGAGAGGGTTCTGCGGCGGCTCGGTCGGTAGGACGTGGATGTTGGCACGACTCAGAGGCTGTGAGATCTCGAGCAGCTCCTTCTCGAGCAAACGGTCCACCTCGAGATTCGAGGCGGCGGCGCCGGCGGCCTCGGCAAATGCCGTCAGACTCAACACCTCGCCCACGTGCGGCGTCACCCCATGCGGCGAAAACCGAAACTCGCCGCGACGGCATGCCAGAACCCGGCCCGCCGACGCCAACTCGCTCCTCGATGGCATTCTCACCCGCCCACGGTCGACCTCGAGGCGAAGCGAGCCGTCCGCTGTCTCAAGCTCGAGGACGCCGCTCGGCGACGTCGCCGAGACCAGCCGCAACAGCGCTGTCGGTGCGAGGTGTTCGAGGCTCCCCGAGAGAATTCGTCTCACGATCGACTCCGCCCGTCGGTTAGCCCGCATTTCTCACCAGCTTTCGCCGCGAGGGCGGTGAGGTGCCGTGCCCAGCAGGGTTTTCGACTCGAGGGGCGCGGAGTCGTACTTGACAGTACGTCGAGCACCCCGAGGCGAGAAAACACTGCTGGGTGCGGTGCATCGCCGTCCGTAGCAGAAAGCTGGTG
>Ga0209013_10003371_pt1 | contig 14178 bp, 14 predicted proteins | sample Cruoilmetagenom2_FD_187291 | JGI IMG/M metagenome (GOLD analysis project Ga0209013, IMG submission 187291) | Oil polluted marine microbial communities from Coal Oil Point, Santa Barbara, California, USA - Sample 2 (SPAdes) (version 2) | ecosystem: Environmental > Aquatic > Marine > Oil seeps ... | reverse complement strand
AGTGGCTTAAAACCGGTACATTTTCCCACTTTGGCCGAAATTATGCCCGATGTAAGAAATATGACCTCCACACTCCAGTTCAAAATGAGAATTGCTGATCACATTCAGAATCGTATCCCCCAGGCATCACAATTAGGTTAGAAGATTGTGTAGTGAAATGTGTGTTCTTTTGGTGTGCGTATGTGACGCACACCAAAAGAACACAAGAAAACCTACATAATAGGTTAGAATCAATAGGATCATTGATGCTGGATTAAAAAGTTAAAAAAATCCAAAACTATCGTATCACCCCGTAGCATAATTTGTGGAAAAGTATAATCAGCAGGAATCCTAGTTAACTATGGTAAGAAATCCACAACAACAGTCTGGAGAAAGCTGCCTGTTCAACCTAGTTCCATGGATAATCATATCTTTGGTATTGATTAGTGTAGTAGTTGGCGTTGTGGCCTCCACCTGGGCGCTGCCAGGTGAGGTACTCTACCCCCTGAAAAGGTTAACCGAAGACACAAGGCTAAATCTGACTCGGGTTCCGAGCCAACGCATAGAGCTGGAAGAAGAATTTGATCAAGAAAGACTCGATGAACTTGAAATCTTGAGAGAGAGGTCCCGCAGCGAACTGGTGGATTTTTCCGCCGGATTGAGCCAAGCGAAACCTGATGGTGACTGGCTGGTGGGGAATATTCGCGTGCTTGTCACACCTGAGACGCAGATCGTGGGTCAGGTGAACCTCGGAACCTACGTCACCGTGCTTGGTACATTGCAGTCAGAAGGCAACATCATCGCCCAGCGCATCGAACCACGCGAGTTTGTGTTTAGGGATAGATTGCACAGCATCGTATCAAACCAGTGGCTTGTGGATGGCGTAACAATATCGATTGCCCCTGAAACAGCTATTCACGGTACACCAGCAATCGGTTCGACGGTTGAAGTTAGGGCGGTTAAATTATTAGACGAGCAATTGTTAGCCCGTTCGATTGAGGAAATCCAGCCCTGAATTTTTTCAAGACCCCACATATACCCGCTACCGCTTTGGTTGGCACCTTTTTTTAGTAAAGTCAAAAATGTCAATACAACGGCAAACTTGGATCAACATCTTTCGCCCAGGCGTTAATGCCGCCCTTCAGATTCTTCACCTTCCGGAAGCCGGCGCTCACCAGGAGCTCGAGCGCCCGGGCAGAACGGGTACCTACTTTACAGAAAACGACCATTTCCTCGGCGCTATCCAGCTCAGATAGCCGCGATGCCAGCTGCCCCAGGGGGATCACCGTGGCCCCATCCAGATTTGATATCTGCAGTTCATGCGGTTCACGAACGTCCAGTAAACGCGGGTGATTCCCTGTGTTTAATCTATTTGCCAAATCGGTTGCGGTTATGTCCCAATCACCTCCAACCGCGCCCTGTTCGTGATCGTAACCAGGGACTCCGCAGAATGCCTCATAATCAATCAGCTCAGTGACTTCTGGGTCAGGACCGCATACCCTACATTGAGGATTCTTGCGCAGCTTAACATACTCAAAAGACATGTCCAGCGCATTGTACAGCAACAAGCGCCCGGTCAACGGTTCGCCGATGTCGAGAATTAATTTCAGGGCTTCTGTAGCCTGCAGCGTACCTATCGTACCAGGCAGTATGCCCAAAACACCACCTTCTGCGCAAGAAGGCACCAATCCGGGTGGGGGTGGTTCTGGGAATAGGCAGCGGTAGCAGGGACCGTTCCTCGCATCGAACACGCTGACCTGCCCATCAAAACGGAAGATCGAACCATACACGTTTGGCTTTCCGAGAAAAACCGATACGTCGTTGGTCAGGTAACGGGTGGGGAAGTTATCCGTACCATCGATCAGGATGTCGTAATCCTGAGCAATCTGTAAGGCATTCGCCGATGTGAACGCTTCATTATAGATATCTACCCGGATTTCCGGGTTGATATCCAGCATCCGTTCTCTGGCTGATTCCACCTTCAGCTTGTCCAAACTGGATGTGCCATGGATGACCTGGCGCTGCAGGTTAGAGAAATCAACCACATCGTAATCCACCAGGCCGATACGACCGACTCCAGCCGCTGCCAGATAGAGAGACACTGGCGAACCAAGACCACCCGTGCCGATCACCAAAATCGAAGCCGCCTTCAGCTTGCGCTGACCATCCAGACCAACTTCAGGTATCAACAGGTGTCGCGAGTAGCGTAATATTTCTGAATGACTTAATTCGGGTAGCATAACAAATTTTCTTTCGCGATCATCGACCCGTGCTGTGCGAGGAGCGATCTATCTTCACATTGCACGGATTACCAATCACGCACTATTTACCACCAGCGATGCTGGGGATAAGAAGCAAACGGTCGTCCTCATTCAACCGTGTTTCCAGTCCATCCAGGTCCCTGACATTATCTTCGCCAAGGAATAGATTGACAAAGGGGCGCAAGTGATCATCGCCGTTGAATAAGTGCTGCTGAAGAGCGGGATACCGGAGCACCAGATCGTCCAAAGCATCAGAAACCGTGGTGCCTTGAACGCCAACTTCGCTCTGACCTTCAGCATAAGTACGCAATGGCGTAGGAATTCGCAATGACGGCATAATTCTTTACCTCAAATATTATTATAGTTGATTGGACTTAGAAGGCAATATCGATCAACAACCTTCCCGTCCTACGACGGTCTCACATGTTGACGCAGGCCAGATATCGACATTACCGGCCTCTTTGAATGGCTGCATAAAATCCTCGATCTGGGCCTGGTTTTCGGCTTCCATGATGAGCATAAAGGTGTGCTGACCGTCCAACACTGCATCACCCCGGATATCAATACCGAAGTTGCGTGCATTCGATGGGCTGATGTGCGCCAGCAACATCGAGCCCTGAGCGGGATCTTTCGCCGGGCAAATTTCAGCGTCATGTTTATGTTGTACAAAGAAGAGAGACATTTTACTGCTCCAAGTAAATTTTAAAAACAAGAATCACAATTCACTTGCTAAACTAAATTGGGTCACATTTCAGAAGCCACTTCAGCGCTTATAAGGATGGTTTCTTCATGGAAGGTAGTACGCTCTTCGGCTAATCGCCAGGAACGGCTGCCAGCCGCCTTCCCTTCTCGCACACTCGTGATCAGATAAGAATACCAGGGAAGCGCCCATTCCCGGTCAAATTCTGACGGGCGGTTAGGATGGTCTGGATGGGAATGGAATACACCTACCACCTCCAGACCGAGCCGCATGGCTTCTTGTTCGCCTCGCAGCATGTCCCGTGGTGTGATCAGGTAGCGGTTGTGCCTGGCCGAGTCTTCACGAGAATTGGCAAGCGGCAGGACCGACGTTATGCTCTTTCTATCCCCGTCAACCGTACCCAGCATCAGCCCTGCTCCTTCATCAGGATATGCATCTTCGCCGTGGGCGTGTATCGTCTCAAACAAGTGTTGTTGAATAATCAGGTTTGTCATGTTTAAATATGTTTATTTCTAGCACGGGTGCCGATATTCCCTTTTCACGACCGGATTTAGACCATAGAAATAGACGACAATTTAGCAGGATAACTTACATCCTGGGTTCATTATTCATCCCACAACGCCTCGTCGCTGAGATATTTATATCCGGAATCGGGGAAAACGGTCACGATCACGCCTTCATCCAATTCCTCGCCCAGTCTCAATGCCGCCAGTACATTCGCTCCCGACGATATGCCCACGAATAAACCTTCTTCCCGCGCCAGCCTGCGTACCATCTTATAGGCATCTTCGGTAGGGATTTCCAATGTACGATCGGGTACTGAGGGGTCAAATATGGCTGGTTGAATAGCCGTTTGCATATGTTTCAACCCTTCGAGACCATGGAAGGGTGAATCAGGCTGAACCGCTGCTAACCGAATGTCTGCGTTGTACTGGTGGAGATATCGTCCATCGCCCGTCATGGTGCCGGAAGTTCCCATCCCTGCCACAAAATGTGTAATGCAGCCGCCAGTCTGCTGAACGATCTCAGGACCCGTGGTCAAATAATGTGCCTGCCAATTCGCTGGATTATCGTACTGGTTCGCGTGAAAATACAGGTTGGGATCTTTTTCAACCAACTCCTGGGCTTTTAAGATGGCACCATCGGTCCCTTCCAGTGGATCAGTCAGGATCAATTCTGCACCCAGAGAACGCAGGATGGAGAGTCTCTCTCTGCTGGCATTCGCCGGAATGTCAGGGTGAGGGGCACTGACATTGCAGCCCCGAAGGTGGCATAGGCGATGCCCATGTTTCCGGAAGTCGCATCCAGCAGGCGCTTCTCCGAACTATGATAACCTCTTTCGATAACGGTGCGGATTATGTTCAAAGCGGGACGGTCTTTTATTGATCCCCCCGGGTTGAACCATTCCGCTTTTGCAAATACCTGCACGCGAGGGGATAACCCACCCGCAATATTCTTGAGAGGCAGTAAAGGTGTACTGCCAACATGGGAATCAAGACCTGCTGATGCAGGTGGAACGAGTATTTGGGGGTTTTCGTAGGTAACTATTGAACTACCAATACTTTGCGTCATTATTCTTTCCTCAAATAAGAGACAGTCTCATCTCGTCTATCCTTACTTCTACGACTGATTAATTTGCCTCTTGTTGTTGAGTCCACTGAAAAAACTACTTCCAAGCGGAGAAAGGTATCATATACCCCCTCCCGTCTTGGTTAGCACCTTTTTTTAGTAAAGTCATTGTTAAAAATAAAACAGCCAACAGAAATCAAAGAAGGGTGGCGATGGCACACATCTTGTGCGAACGCGTCTTTCGATATTGAATTCGAAAGCGGGGTCGCAACCACCCTTCGTCTATCAGTTGACCGTAATTGCACGCCCACAAGGGGCTAAGCTAAGACTATATCTGTGACGAGGCGATGGTTACAAACCCCGCCCCAGACACAAGCAACTATTCATCAGATAATGCTCCATAACAAGTAACATTTATGACAATATTGATAATTATTCTACTAAATGCTGCTCATTTGTCAAGGACGGCAGAATTAATATGTATTCATAAATCATAAAGTGGTGTTCAGCACCGCGGGATTTTTGCCGGTCAGTTATCTTCCTGGCTGTCGTCAGAATCTGCCTCTCCGTCGGGTCCGATACCAAGCGGCAGCCACTTTTTCTCATCCTTCAGGCGATGCTGGATACCTTTTCTGTCGTGAAGTTCGTTAAAACCCTGCGGTTTGATAAACATTTGCTCACCCTCCAGCAGTCCGAGCACCCCGCTCTGACCTGGTTCCGGGCGTATTTCACCCCGGAATTTCGCCGAATCGCTCGGCAAATAGTCAATCGGTTCCTCGTAGGTGGATATATAGCCTTCGTAGTTCCTCAGGACAACCTTGTGATCAGACATGCTGATCAGGTAGTTGGGTGAAAGAGGAATTTTACCGCCCCCACCAGGAGCATCGACAATAAAGTCCGGCACCGCATACCCAGAGGTGTGACCTCGCAAGCCTTCCAAGATTTCAATGCCTTTCGCCACGGGAGTCCGAAAATGACCCGCTCCTTCCACAAGGTCGCACTGGTACAGGTAGTAAGGTCGCACCCGGATTCGCACCAGTTCGTGCACCAATTGGCGCTGGATGTGTATATTGTCGTTCACACCTCGCAGCAGCACGGCTTGGTTTCCAAGCGGGATTCCAGCCCGCGTCAGCCGGTCGCAGGCCTCAGCGAGCTCGGCGCTGATTTCGTTAGGGTGATTAACGTGGATGTTCAGCCATAAAGGGTGATACCTGCTCAACATTTCGGTCAGATCTTCGGTAACACGCATGGGCAGAAAGACAGGCACCCGGCTGCCGATGCGGACGATTTCAATATGCGGGATTTCCCGCAATCGGCTCAGGATTTCATCCAACATCTTGGGCGCCAACACCAACGGATCTCCACCCGAGAGCAGCACATCACGTATCTGGGGTGTGCGCTTGAGATACTCAATCTGCAGTTCAAATTCAGCCCGCGAAAAAGTAGCTACCGGATCACCGACGATGCGCGAGCGGGTGCAGTACCGGCAGTATGAAGCGCACTGCGTGGTGACTAACATCAGCACCCGGTCAGGATAACGGTGAACAAGACCGGGCACCGGTGAATGGCGGTCTTCGGCCAAAGAATCTTCCATCATCGAGACAAACGGAACCATTTCCTTTTCGGTCGGCACAACCTGCAGGCGTATGGGATCTTCGGGATCATCAGGATCTATCAATGAGATGAAGTAAGGCGTAATATCAACTCGAAAAAGGTCGGAGGCCGATAACGCCTTGCGCTCCCCATCGGTAAGGGGAAGCACCTTTTCGAACTCTTCGACGGTATTTATTCGATTACTGAGCTGCCAGCGCCAGTTGTTCCACTTGTCATCAGGAATATCAGCATAAACTGGTGCACGTTTGGATGTAAAAATCCTGGTCGTCATGAGGCAATCTCCTATCAACGATTACTTAATTTTTTTTAAATTTGGGTTTATACCTAATAAGAAATGAGACAGCGGGACGATGAAAGTCTCAGGGCGTGGCGCATGACCCTACGTATATGGGTGGGCAGCACTCACTAGATACAAAAATATTCTACGGGCGGGTCATGATCAGTGCGGTAAAACCCGGCGGGATTGAAGCATAACCGCTGCTGCGTACGATTATAAATTGGTGAACAGCAGATTCGCATTTTAATCCAACCAATCAACGTGGACGAGATCCGGGATCCTGTTGATCTCTCGATGTCCAGTAAGGAAAGTAGCTCCATGTTCCAAACACAGCGCAATAGCAAACGCGTCCGCGTACGAAACCGAATGCATGGCTTTTATATGCGCTGCCTCTAAGATACGCTCCCTATCGGTCTCTATAAATTCGATGGGAGAGGTCTCTAAATAAGCCACCATTTCGCGCAGCTTTTCCTGGCCCCAACGATGTTCAACGAGAAAAACCACTTCACCCAGGCTGATAAGACTCATATAAACCTGGATTTCTTCTTCTTCAGCCGTGTGCAGGATACTCTCTACCTTTTCTGCGCCAGGCTCATTATTTAACAGAACCAGTATTGCGTAACTATCCAGAACGTATGCCCTCACCTAATCCTCCTCTAGTTGCCTGGATACCTGCCTCTCGCTCAATAAATCCTGGGACAGCGAAGGTCCACCCTCGAACATCCCGCGCAGGGCGCTGATCGGGTCATTGGGTAGAGGTATGAGCGATAAACTTCCTCCGTAATCAACAACCTGTACCTTCGTGCCTGGATTTAATCCATATTTATCACGGTATTTTTTTGGAACAACAATCCAACCTTTTTCGGACACAATTGCTACAGACATATAACACTCCGAAATATGTATACCCTATCCTATTTTAGTTTCCGATATTAGATATTATATCGCCACAAACATAAATTGTGGGGATAAATTCAGCGCCACAGCGCAAAATGATCAAGGGGTCAAAACGACCTCTATGCTCGAGAGATGTTTAATTGCAGAAATGGGGTTACCATCCTGGTAGACAATCACACGCACTGGTGTATCTTGAACGACCGAATAGGGCACTTCGGCAGTAAACGTGGCATAGGCACCGGATGAACCTGGAGTTACACCAGCCAGGCGCTGTCCAACGATCCTCCCGTCCTCGGTTATCAATTCTACACGCAGCGGCTCATCCGATCCCAGGCTGGTAAGTCCAGATACTGACACCATGCCGCCAGTGACTTCCCCACCAGTTGCGGGCTGCTGGATACGGATGGCTTGCGTTCGCGGCTCTGAGAGGGTTGTTTTAGTCTCACCTTCAGATAACAAAATTAGGTCAACTGAATTTACATCCATGAAACGTCCGTATGCATCTTTTTGACTGATCAACAAGCGACCCACTTCTAATGGTGAAGCGATTTCAAACTTTATATTAATGGTCATTGGAAGCGTTGAATACTGTTTATCTAATGATCTTACATGGCGCACGATTAATCGCCCGTCACTCCCTCGCAGTTCAACAAGTGATGGACCACTGATCGTTTCGTCGAGGTAGATAACGACTCCTATCGGAGAAACAACCCGCGACCCCTCACCCGGCGTGACAATCTGGATAGGAGAGTCTTGATGACGATCCACCATATCTACCAAAGGTGCAGCCGTTGCGGCGCTCGTTGAAGAAGAGGTTGGTTGGTCTGTGACCCTCGAAGGGGTAATGAGCAATTCTGGTTTCGTAGTGATCTCAAGACCAGGACGCTGAACATCGTTAAATTCAGTTGCCGTTGCCCTGGAAGTCAAAGCGGCTGAACTCTCTACTTCAACTTCAAACGTATTCGACAGCGTTGAGCGCAGTATCGCAACTGGTTCAGCAGTAGCATCATTTTTTACTCCCGCCGAACAGCTCGTCAACATAACCACAACAAAAATAAAGCAGCACGTGTTAATTAAACGTGCACCCGGGGCATCCATAATCAACACGGGTCTATACCTCTCCCATACTCGCCGGGAAAGGTGGAATAGTGAGACAAGGCGCGTACGGATCAAATTCCGTATATTTCACCGTATTTGGACTTCAGATAACGCATGTACGGAGCCGCGTCAATCTTTGAACCGGTAATGCGTTGAACCAGTTCCTGAGGCTCATACTTCGCACCATGACGATGGATATTTTCACGCAGCCAAACAAGCAAAGCCGTAAAATCACCACTTCGAATCTGGTCAGAAATTTCCGGGATATCGGAGACGATCTTCTCCCATAATTGGACCGAAATCAGGTTGCCCAGGGCGTACGTGGAGAAATAACCAATCATACCCCCGGACCAGTGAATGTCTTGTAATACGCCATCCGCGTCGTCTTCTGGGTTCACTCCCAGGTAGTCCAGCATACGAGCATTCCAGGCTTCCGAAAGATCTTTTACTTCAACTGTGCCTTCCATCAAGGCAATCTCGAGCTCCAGCCGCAGCATAATATGCAGGTTGTATGTAGCCTCATCGGCCTCCACGCGGATTAATGATGGCTCAACTCTGTTTATCCCTCGATAAAAAGTTTCCAGATCGACGCCACCGAGTTGTTCTGGGAAAGTCTTTTGCAGTGCGGGATAGAAATGCTCCCAGAAGGGCATCGAACGCCCAACCAGGTTTTCATACATTCTGGACTGGGATTCGTGCATCGCCAAAGAAGCCCCACGCTCTAATGGGGTACGCACCAGAGCACGATCAACGCCTAATTCGTAAAGAGCATGACCTGTCTCGTGCATCGTTCCGAACAGACCGGTGTTCAAAAAGTCCGGGTAAATGCGGGTTGTGATGCGTACGTCATCCAAACCAAAGCTGATCGTAAACGGGTGGGTAGATTTATCCTGTCTACCGTGCTGCCAGTCATATCCAAATTTGGTGATCACATCAACGCCAAAATCCCACTGCTTCTGTTCGTCGAAATTTTGACGCAGGAAGGAGTCATCGACCTGATCCTGTGAAGAAATAGCCCGGATCAATTCGACTTGTTGCGGTCGCAATCCCTCAAAAATCTCCTTAACGTCAGCTGTTTTCAAGCCAGGCTCAAAATCATCAAGCAGCGGATCATAAACGTGATCATAGGGTACGAAGTAATCTGCGTATCGCCGCCTTAAGTCAACGATTCTTTCCAGATGCGGTTGGAACTTGGAGAAATCATTTGCTGTACGCGCTTCCTGCCAGACCTGGGTTGCTATGGCTGTCTGTTCTACAAACTCGACAACCCATTCGGGAGGTACTTTGACTGCCTTTTCATATTCTCTGGTGGTTACTTTAATTAAGCATGCATCGTCTGAGTCCGGATCGAGATTCCCAATCTCAGCATTGAGCACTTCCAAGAGTCTCCCAACTTCCGGTGTGATGAATTTGGTATGGGAAAGACGTTGTAAAGTACCCAGCTGCTGGCCGCGTATTACAGCGCCGCCGGGTGGCATATATGTCTGCTGGTCCCAACCCAGTAATGAAGAGGCGGCGTCCAGGTCCGAAATTTCTGCTAGAATTTTTTTCAGCTGTGCTAGTTTTTCCTGCATGTACTTGGCTCCTATGTTCGTGTGATTTTTTACATTGCAGACTGTCTGCAACTTTGTCTATAACTATGATCGTTTATAAAAAGGATTTCTCTGCTGCGCCATAACCCATCTGATTCCAGTCCCAGTTTTTCCCCACGAAAGGCATAACTCTCCTACCCACTCTTCTGTCCGTGCCAGCATCTGCAGAGAATCAGCCATTTTGTATAATCATTCAACCGGCTGTCTACTGTGTACACGACAATACGATGATCCGGACAGGGCTCTATTCTTACACGGTTGACCTTTTTTTGTCAGCGCCTGACACTTTCCCGGCACTGCCTGAGACTCTTCGGTGGGAACATCTGGTCGGGCGGCTGCATTCGAGGCTGCCTGGGAGACTGTACCCTCGTCTGCCCCGACATCAGGCAACGCATCTCTCGCAACCCCGGTATCTTGCTTATACGTTGTGATCGCTGGTGTAGCTCCGTTCGTATCTAATGCTAATCCATAATCCCTGAGATTCTCAAATTCGTCTTGGAAAGCAACAACAATTTTCTCAGGATCAGGGATGATGCCTGCATCTGTCGCAACACCTACAATCACATCCTCAGCATAACTGATGATACTCATGCCCAGGCTGAGATTGGCAGACATAGGAACCCAAAACATCAACCCATCGATCAGCCCACCCGCCATGTAAAGCGGCTGGCGTGGACCGGGCACATTGGTCGCCACGGCGGTTACCTTTAATGCAAAAATATCACGGATGATATTTTCAATCCGGCGTGGGTTAATCCCCATGAAGGATAAGATTCCAAATGCTACGACCGCCTCGGGTGTATTCTTGATCGTATCCATACGTTTTTTAAGCACCGAAAGCCGTTTGACTGGGTCTTCAATTCCAATGGGGAGCGATAAAAAGACCAGGCCAAAACGGTTTCCTAATTGATCAATTTCATCCTCTGCACGCAGGTCGACTGGAACGAGCACTCGGATATTCAAACCGTCTACATCCTCACCTCGATCCAACATATACCGCCGCAGCGCGCCGGTCATTGCGGCCAACAATATGTCATTGATAGTGCCCCCCATCTGCTTGCCAAGCACTTTAACATCTGATACTTTAATGGCCTTCGACCAGACTGCTTTCTTTGGTATCCCACACTGCCCTTTCAAAAACGTCTTGCGATCAGGCAACATCAATAGGAGTTTTCCCAACGCCAGTCCGCCATCGGCCCCTTTGCGTGCAAAGCCGAGCACCTTATCAACATCAATGAGCGATTCACCCCTCCCATGAAGCAACCGACGAGCACCTCGCCAGTTACTTTGAAACATCCTGGCAGCCTTAACTGCCGGCACAAAAAGGCGCGCCAGCGGACTCAATCCTGGATAGGGTTCTTCTCTCAAGGCTGGCCAGTTTACGTCCGGCTCCAGGTCAGCCGCCGAGAGCAGCACCTGTATAAGCGCGACACCATCGGCGATGCAATGATGCAGCCGGCAGATCAAAGCGCCGCCTTCTATGTAGTTATCTACGTAATGCAGCTCCCAGAGCGGCTTGGCCTTGTCTAAAGGTATGCTCATCATTTCACTCACCAACCGCTGCAGCGCCAGGTGATCTCGCGGTTCAGGCATTGAAATTTTATACACGTGATTCTGGATATTGAAACCTGGGTCCGTCTCCCAGAATGCTGGTCCAATTTTTGGCTCTCGAACAACCTGCCCAAAGCGCTGGTAACTCAGCAAACGCACCTCAATCGTTGCAGTAAGGCGCTCAAAATCCAGCGGCTCGGAAAATGTGATTACCCCACTGATCATTGCCAGGTTTGTTGGTGTACCTATCCGGAACCAGGCATTATCCACGGGTGATAATGGTTCTCGACAAATCCGGGTTATATTCATCACTTCCAATCCTCCGTATCCATAAACCAGAGCTTCACATTTACACAGTCACCAATCCAGCAGTGCCCCTCTTTTTACAGATGAGTAAATGGGTGTCATCCACTTCTACAATTATACCCATCCTTTGCAAGATCGATCACTTTCTAATGATCCGGTACTGCCAATAATACCATCCCCGATTCTTTCCAGGGATATCATCGACCTAAATTAAGCACAATCTACAAAGAATGTGACCGGTGTCCTACAGTGCTCAAAGATCCTGGAAGTAATTTGAAATGGATCAGTCAGAATTACGATGCGCATAAAGGATAACATAAATACGGAAGAGTGTTTTTTTATTGTGACAACTGTCAAGGAAAAATATGACATCTGAAACTGAAACAATTCCCCCAAATTTAGTATTATTTCCCAGTTATTAAAGAAAAGTCCGATTATATAGTGAAATGTGTGTCGCATTGGAGAAAACTATGCAAAAAATTCCGAGCGAATTCCTGGCTATCGATCGCAAAGCGCGCGCTTGTCCCATTCCTTGACCTGGATCATCGCCCGCCAGCAGAACATATCTGCGATTTTGACGAGGTCTTGATCGGGTTCGACGCAGAACGCGCCATGGAGGAAGCCGCACGATGTATCCATTGCCCAGACCCAGCCCCTTGTGTTGAGGCGTGTCCAACCGACAATGATATCCCATCAGCTATGTGGTTGATCGAACAGGGGCAATTTATTGAAGCCGCACAACTGTATCGCCAGACAAGTTCCATGCCCGAGATTTGCGGGCGTGTCTGCCCACACGAGCAATTATGCCAGGGTTCCTGCGTACGGAATAAAAATCAAGAACCGGTGTTGACAGGCGCACTGGAATCGTTTGTTACCTGTTATGAACGAGCGAACACAACCGTAGACATCAAGATTGGTGCACCTACAGGCAAGAAAGTCGCTATCGTTGGCTCCGGACCGGCCGGAATAACCTGTGCCGAAAAATTAATCGAGCGCGGTCATCAAGTCACCTTTTATGAAGCGAAACCAGCTCCAGGTGGACTTCTTCTGTACGGAATCCCGAACTTCAAGCTCCCTAAAGACGTGGTAGCGGCCCGATGGGCAGATTTAGAACGCGCCGGGATCGAGTTTGTGGGCAATACGTATATCGGTAAGGACAAGACGGTAGACGAATTGTTCGCAGAGGGATACGATGCAATCTTCCTGGGTGTGGGTTCCGAGATTGATGCACCCATGAACGTGCCTGGTGAAGACCTACCGGGCGTATACAAAGCTACGGAATTCCTGATCCGTGGGAACGTTGATTTGGAATTATTGCCACCGACTATGCGCTCCCGACCTGAGATAGGTCGTAAGTTAGCGGTCATCGGTGGTGGAGATACCGCCTCTGATTGTCTACGCACGGCTGTTCGAATGGGTGCTGAAGAAGTAACTTGTCTATACCGCCGTACAGAAGCAGAGATGCCGGGTGGAAAAAAGGACCGCGAGCTGGCTCGCGACGAAGGTGCAACTTACCAGTTCCTAACACAACCGATTGAATTTATCCCTGGTGAAGACGGTCACCTGGCACAGATTGAATGCATCCGCATGGAACTCGGCGAACCGGATGAAGGTGGACGCCGCCGTCCGGTCCCCATTGAAGGCTCTAACTTCATCGTAGAAGCGGATACGGTGATCCTGGCTCTCGGTTATTGACCCGATCCCATCATTGGTGACACAACCCCCGACATTGAGACACACAAATGGGGATTGTTTGTAGCCGACCCAGAGACTGGCGCTACATCACGTCCCGGCGTCTACGCCGGTGGGGATGATGTTACGGGACCTGACCTGGTCGTCACCGTGATGGTCGCTGGACGTAAATCTGCAGCAGCTATCGATGAATATTTATCCAATTAAGGGTAAATAGATCCCCGATAACTATTACCAGACAATCCAAGTACTGATTGTGTACTGAAATGTGTGTAATTTTTTGTGTGCGTCTGCGACGCACACAAAAAATTACACAAGAAAATCTACACAATCCAAGTACTGCCTCCCTTCAATTCCAGGGCGATCCCTTTCACAGGATCGCCCATTTCTTTAATCGACCCTACGGGCTGAATAGATTTTCTACAGACGGGAATGTTTTTTTATGTTCCATGACCGCTTTAGCCAACGTAAAACGCAACCATCGATTGTATGGGTGCATTCAAAAGGTGTAGAAATATGAATTCAGCAGCATTCCTGGCAATAATGCGCTACGCTAGACCCTTCGCCTACGGCTCAGGGTGACAACATGCGTTATTCCAGGTGAGACGAGACATTCAGCCAACCACGGATATACAGATAAGC
>Ga0209013_10003370_pt1 | contig 14180 bp, 12 predicted proteins | sample Cruoilmetagenom2_FD_187291 | JGI IMG/M metagenome (GOLD analysis project Ga0209013, IMG submission 187291) | Oil polluted marine microbial communities from Coal Oil Point, Santa Barbara, California, USA - Sample 2 (SPAdes) (version 2) | ecosystem: Environmental > Aquatic > Marine > Oil seeps ... | reverse complement strand
CTGCGCGGTTTCATACGCTCCGGCACGTTGCGGACAAGGCCGATATTGAGCAGCCCGTTTGTGTAGCCGGCGTCGTTGACTTCCATATGATCAGCCAGCTGGAAGCGGCGTTCGAAGGAACGTGTTGCAATACCTCGGTGAAGGTATTCGCGGTCCTTGTCGTCAGCCGACTTCTCACCGCGGACGGTCAGTGTCTGCTCTTTGACTTCGACGTTGAGCTCAGCTTCGGAAAAGCCAGCAACGGCCATCGAGATCCGATACTCGTTCTCGTCGACGCGTTCGATGTTGTAGGGAGGGAAACCGTTGTCGTCGCCAGCGATGTGGTCGAGCATGTTGACCAGGCGGTCAAAGCCAACGGTGGAACGATAGAGTGGTGTAAAGTCGATGTGGCGCATAAACACATCCTCCGTTTGAAGCGATATGCAAAAAAAGCCTACCCAGGCTCACAGCGGCGTTCCCGTTGCACACGTGATCACCGCAATTACGCAACTGCCCATTGGGCCAGGCGCTTGTTTGCGCTCCCAATTTTGGCGAGCGCATAATGTAGATAGTTGACATCCAGGCGGGTTCAAGAGGGCGGTGAGGTTTAGGCCTAGGCCGCGATCTTCTTGACACCGAGGTAGGCGTCGAAGGCGGCCCAGAAACGCTGCCGGAAGACGTCTCGCTCCTGCAGGATTTCGTGCCGGCAGCCGGGTATCAAGATCAGGTTGCCGACCTTCAAGCGAACGCCGAATTCCTCAATGGCCCGGGTTGAGATGATGGTGTCTTTACCCGCCGCAAACAGCATCACGGGGACCTTGACGTTCGGGGCAAAATCCTGGTGCGTGATCATCGCATTGGAGCGAAAGGCGGCACGCAGCCACCCCACGGTCGGGGCGCCGAGACCCAGTTCCGGAGCGACTTCGAGGACGGCCTTGTTGCGCGACCAGCGTTCGCGATCGGAGGTTAGAGGATTGTCCTCGAATTTCGATATGCCTTCAACGGCGTCGGTGCCGCGATAGGTGTATTTTGTCGACATGCCTGAGATGGAGACGACTTCCGAATAAACGCGGGCAAGATCCTGAGGTATGCCAATGCGTTCGTCGGTAAACGCAAGCATCGGCGCCGTTAGAATCATTCGATCGAACCAGGAGCCGTGCATGGTGGAATGGCGAAGGACGATGTTGCCGCCCATCGAATGCGCCAGGGCATAGAAGGGAGGGGGGCAGTCAGGAAGGACGATGTCCTTCATAAAGCGCAGGATATCCTTCTCATACTCCCCGAAATCCTTGATGTGGCCTTTCCTCGGATTGGAAAGAGCGCGAAAAGAGCCTCCTTGTCCGCGCCAGTCGAAGGTAGCGACGGCGAAGCCGCGGCCACGCAGATCGGCGATGGTTTCAAAGTACTTCTCGATGAACTCGCCACGACCTTGGAACAGGCAGATCGTGCCGCGTCGCGGCCCGCGCGTTGCTTGCCATAGTGCGAAACGCATCGGTTCACCGTCGTAGCCCTTGAAAGCGCCAACGACAGGTCCGCTGGGGACCGGATTCTTGGCCAGCGTTACCAATTCCATGTTTCTTCCCGTAGTCCACCTTGGTCGATTCCGCCTCGACATTATCACATCGTGGGCTGGTCATCGGTGGCAGATCTTAACTGAATAGCAGTTCTAACGCCGCCTGGTGCGTGCGTGCGTCGCCAGCGGCGACGATGTTGCCGCCCTGATCGGCAGGTTCACCTGTCCAAGTGGAGATAATGCCTCCAGCCCTTTCGACGATGGGGATGAGTGCGGCGACATCGTATGCGTTCAAGCCGCTTTCGACGATGAGATCACAGAAGCCGGATGCCAGCATGGCGTAGGCATAACAATCGCCGCCGTATCGTGTCGTCCGGACGGCTTTCTTGACCCGTGAGAAGGCTTGGGAATCTTCATGTTTATGGAAGTAGTCCGGGTGCGTGGTCGACAGGGCTGCATTTTCGATTGATGCGCAGGGGCGGGTTTTGAGGGTCTGGCAGCGGCTATCTGGTCCCCGCCAAAGTGCGTCTGACGGGGTTGACCAGAAGCGTTCGCGGGTAAACGGCTGATCCAAAACCCCTAGTAGCGGGGTGCCGCGATCGGTTAGGGCTATAAGTGTGCCCCACATCGGCCAGCCCATAATGAATGCTGCCGTGCCATCGATCGGGTCGACAACCCAACGGTAGCGCGCTTCGGGATTTGTGAGACCGTATTCCTCGCCGTGAATGCCGTGATCAGGGAAACGCACCGCAAGCTCTGCGCGGATCGCGTTTTCAGCGCCTCGATCTGCCGCTGTGACCGGGTCAAAGTCCTTTTGCGCACCTGCTCGACCGGCTTCCGCTTTGTTTTCGACAGGCGTTGCCTGACGGAAATATTGCATCGTTTGATGGGCTGCGGTGTCCGCGAGAGCGTGTGCGCAAGCGAGATAATCATCGAAGCTGTGGATATCTGGCATCTCTTTATGTGACTTTTTTGTCAGGTTCTTCAATTTTTGCAGCTACAAACATCCGTCGAGTGAATGTCGTGCAACCGCTATGGAATCCGCTGCGAGCTGGATGAAGCCTTGACAAGCGGCGGTCTGAACGGCGGTGCGAGGCGAGATTGGTGAGGTTTGTTGCGGTTTTGAAGAGGGAACTTGTGCTTTTCAGTAATTGCGGAAGTGAGCGAATGCCCGCAAGCTTCATCTTGTGGTGCCGGGAGATTCGTCTTCAAGCGCCATGGCCTGATAGATCGGGCGTTTCCTCCCTGGACTTGGGCTGTTCTTGCAGAACGGCCCACTTTTTTTGCTGCCATTTCCAAAGACGCTCCCATCGTTCTCAGAACGCCCAACCATCATGCGTTTGGCGGTGAGCTGTCCGCGTGCAGCAAGTCAGCTCTGCAAAAAACGCAGTTGTATTTTGTGCGGCGCAGCGCTATTTATTGCGATGCGACATCGGCGAGCCTTGCTCGTCCGTCGCAGCCCTCCTTGGGCGTTTCCTCCCTAGACTTGGGCCGTTCGCACGCCGGACGGCCTCTTTTTTTGGGAACTGCCATGCGCGTACTTGGCCCAGATTTTGGGCCTTTGGACCTGACTGTGGAGGACGTGGCGGCTATTCGGCAGCCTCTGGTCGGTCGAGGAGTTCGGGCAGTTCGAAAGCAAGCCGTGCGACGACCGTTTCGATATTGGCCTGCAGCCGATGGAAACCGGATGTCGTTTCGAGTGTTTCCTCGTTGAGATATAGGCCGCGGTTAAACTCGATCTGCAGCGCGTCGACGCCTGCGGACGGACGGCCATAGTGTTCGGTGATAAAGCCTCCGGCGTATGGCCGATTGACATGCACGACATATCCCAAATCGTCAAATGCGCGTTGCAGGAAGCTGACGATGAGCCTGTCGCACGACGTTCCGAAACGATCACCAAGGACGATATCGGGACGGGCGCGACCGCTGCCTGTCATGGAATTTGAGGGCATTGAGTGGCAATCGATCAAAAGCGCGCGGCCGAAATGCTGTTGCGTGTGCTCGATCAGTTCATTGAGAGCATGATGAAACGGGTGATAGAGGCCATCAATGCGGGCCAACACAGCAGCCAGACTGAGTGGGCGGTCATAGATCTCCGTCCCGTCGCAAACGATGCGTGCAACCGTGCCCAGTCCTCCGATGACGCGGGTTGTCTGGGCGTTGGCGAAATCGGGGAGCGGCTCATCGAACAGCGACGGATCGAGTTCATAAGGTTCCCGGTTCACATCGAGGAAAGCGCGCGGGAACAGCGCGGAAATCAACGGTGCACCATAGCTTGGTGCGCATTCAACGAGCACATCGATGTAGCAATCTTCAGATTTGCGAAGAGTGTGCGGATCGAGTTTCGACAGCGCGAGAAAGTGCTCTGGATAGGTGCGGCCGGAGTGCGGCGAGCAAAATACGATTGGGGCCGTGCAACGATCAGGCTCGCTGATCGTAAAACACGGCGATAGTTCAGTCTCTATGATCGCGCGTTCCCTGGCGGGCATTGGGTTGTTGGTCCCCGTTTCGTAGTTGCGTCCTGCTGTCGGTCGTCATCATCTGGCAGTTGACAATCTGCCAAGCGTTGTTCGCCATGTCCACCAGAGCAACGTAGTTGGGTGCTGAGTGTTCCCTGTCTGACTTGAGCGGAGTTGAAGTCTGAGCTGTTCCATAGGACCTTGCGCAAATGAAATCAGCGCTGTGGGTATTCACAATCTCAACCTTACCTTTACCAAACTAGCGCCAAGTTGGTCTGGGAAGGCTAGGTTGCGGGACGAGTGCGCTTACAGGCAGTTTGCCGTGAACGTGTGGGAGCGCGTAGTTGATGAACGTGTCCTGGCCGGACGATGGGTTTTTTTTGGATGGCAGACTACGGCAATCTCGATAGATCCCCAACGTGACAGTCATTTACTGAGAGCCAACGAACGGAACCATGACCGCAAAGCAGACGCTTCTCGCCATGCGCCGCATTATTCTTGCTGAAGACGATGAATCGATGCGGGGCTTCCTCGAGCGCGCACTGACACGTGCGGGTTATGATGTGGTATCTTTCAACAACGGGGTTGAAGCACTGGAACGGCTCAAGGAAGAGCCTTTCACGATGTTGCTGACCGATATCGTCATGCCGCGCATGGATGGAATCGAGTTGGCGCGGCGGGCAAGTGAGCTGGATCCCGACCTGAAGATCATGTTCATCACTGGGTTTGCCGCGGTGACGTTGAGCAATTCTTCGGAAGCTCCCAACGATGCCCGCGTGCTCTCGAAACCTTTCCATTTGAAGGATCTGGTCGACGAGGTCGAGCGGCTGCTTGAGTGTTGAGCACAACGCCGTTCAGGGCACTGGTTGCGAACAGAAATATTTCAACTGAGGCTTTCGGGCTCTAGCGCGCTCAGCGCAGGCATCGCAGATTACGGGCATTGGTTGCTTCATTAGGAGTGGTTCGGATGTTCAAGAAAACCACCGCTGTTGCACTTGCTGCTCTTCTTTCGGTTTCAGTTGTCGCGCCGGCCGCTTTTGCCGCGGCCGAAGGTGAGGCGCGATCCAAAAAAGGCTGGCCCAAGCCCACTCGGTCGCTGCGCAACAACGAAAAGCTCTGTAGATACAAGTTTTCGGATGGCGAGCGGACCGTGTGGATCTGCAACAAGGCGGTGCCTTGCTGTGAATGGGAAGCAATCGGTAATTACGTGAAGTGTGGCACGACCGTAACCGGCTGCCTCTAAGCTGGCGCTAAATCGTTTGCGATTGGGAGGATTCCCACCGGAAGACCCGCACTCCCGCGTCGGGGAGGGAGGTGTGTGGCGGTGCGAAAGCACGAGCCTTCCGGCGGTTGGGCCTGCTTTGCTCCAGCTCGGAGGAGCTTGGCAGGCCTTGGTTACGAACGACAAAGGAGCGGGGGCCTCTATCGTTCGTCGTGAGTGACTTTGTTGCCAACGTCACCCAAGCCCGGCGTGATCGGGCATCGGTGGAGTGCTCGACGAGCGGCTCACAAAACTGGTTTACTCGCGAGACGCACATCGTTGATGGATGCCCCCGACAGGGGCATGGCGTACGCGGGTGATCATGTTTGGAAGGGCGGTCCGGCTCGGGCACATCAGTGCTTAGGGGCCGGACGGCAATCGGTCTGAATGCACTAGAAGAGGTGGCAGCTCCCTTGCTATTTCCCCCAGCAAGGCGCTTCATCGCTAATCCCTAGGCAGCGGAGCTCTACTCGATTTGCTCCAGCGCCGTCGCATGACCAGCATTTCATTAATAAGCGGGGGCAGCATCAAGGCCGCATCGCGACATAAGAGTGGCAACGGGTAAGAATTCAGCACGGACTTGCAACACTAATCACGATCGAAAACACTATAGAATGTGCTCAATTCGGATAAATGATATATTGTAACGCCCGCGTTTCTATACCTTTGTTTATGCAATGCGAGCTCAACCAATGCAACTTGCATTGCGCATGATTTGAAATAACGTTGCGGGTGCCACACAATATGTCGATCGAAAATTCAGCTGATGATGGGGGAAATGTTGAGTGACGCGGTGGTTTTGCGAATCGAGAGGTGTCGGCTGCGGTTGAGCGGTAAAAGTTGGGCCTTCGCGCTTGGAAACCGTCAGCAGATCGAGGCGCATTGGCAAAAACGGCGCGCGTGCAATCCCGGATTTTTCAACGGCAAGATCTACGTGATGGAACCACCGCGGATCAGTGGGGGGCTTCTCACTGCGAATCTCATTGAGACGGATTTCGCGAGTTTCCTTTATTGGAAGGACAACGGGTATCGGGACACGAGTGTTCGCGATGGTTTCGGGTCGGCACTCATCAGGTCCCGTGGCGGCGAGGTTTTGCTGGGGCGTCAGTTGCCTGGTCACGTCAATGCAGGGCTTTTGTATATGCCTGGCGGTTTTATCGATCAGCGTGACGTTCGGGATAACGGATTGGTTGACATTGATGGAAGCATTGCTCGAGAGGTCGGTGAGGAAATCGGTCTCGGTTTCGGACATTTTCTGCGGCAGCCCGGTTATCTGGTGACCCAGATAGGCTGTCAGATTTCGATCGCGGTGGAATTGATTTCGCCACTCCCGGCTCAATCGCTGCGGGAGATGCTACTCGAACGGATTGCACAGCAGAACGATCCGGAGCTTTCCGATTTTGCCATTTATGCGGAGCCTCCCAGCGCAGAAGACACCGACGTCGTGGCGTTTTCGCGCCATGCCGTTGCTGCCGTGCTCAAGGGCGGTGAAGAGGTCGCTATCAACTGAAGCCCTTGCGGCGTGAAACATGCCGCTTGACGGATGCCCCTAAAGAGGCAGAGTGCGCGCCGTTCGGCCGGTGTTCGGTGGCCGGTTGATCTCTTCCAGGTGTTTCCACGCAATGCGGCTTGAATTCCACACTCTCGACGTCTTCACCTCGACGCGGTTTGGCGGCAATCCGCTCGCTGTCGTGCTCGCGGCCGATAAACTCGGTGGCGAGCAGATGCAGGCCATCGCGCGCGAGTTCAACCTTTCCGAGACGGTGTTTGTGAGGAAGCCGGCCAATCCGGCGCACTCGGCGGCTGTTCGCATTTTCACACCAAATGGCGAGGTGCCGTTTGCTGGACATCCGACGATTGGCGCCGCGATTTTGCTGGCGGAGAGTAAGACCTGCTCCGCGGAGACCGAACAGGATGCGATTATCACGCTGGAACAGCAGGTCGGCGTGGTTCGGGTTGGGGTTTGTCTGAAGCCGGGCGAGCCTGGCTTTGCGGAATTCGATGCGCCGAAACTGCCGCAGGATGCGGGTGCGCTGCCGCCCGTCGACAAGCTCGCGGCAGGACTTGGCCTCATCTCCAATGAAATTGGATTCGAAAACCATCGGCCGCGGTGTTTTGCGGCCGGACCGGCGTTTGCGATGATCCCGGTCTCCACGCTCGAGGCGATTGCCAAGGCACGGGTTTGCCAGCCTCATTGGAGGGCGGCGTTCGATGAGCAGGGCATTGTCGGGGCGTTTTTGTACACCCGTCAGTGTGAACACACGACATCGGCATTCCACGCGCGAATGTTCGCGCCCGGCATGGGCATCCCGGAGGATCCGGCCACAGGATCGGCGGCGATCTGCCTCGCCGGGGCGATGCATCACTTCGACGATACACCGGACGGGATGCATAAACGAGCGGTTGAGCAGGGTTATGAGTTGGGCCGTCCCAGCCAGATCATCATGACCAATGTTATCCGGGGAGGCGAACTGGAAGCCGTCCGGATTGGTGGACAGGCCGTTCGCGTCTGCGAAGGCAAGATATCGGTCTAGCTGAGACGCCAATTGCTGCACAGCAGCGAGGGCTGCTTGCATTTTGTTCACGGCTTTGGCTTATTGTGGTTGCATAAGATGACTCGTGGTCCGTGAAGACATTCGGGAGCGCCGCACGGCATGTGCCGCTACATCGACATCACCCTGTTTGTTTCTTCCTCGCTCGCACTTACGAACGAGCTGCCGGCGGCTGCACGCATTCGTCTGCCTGAACTGCTCCTTAGAAGCCCCTGAGCAAATACAGGGTTCCCCGTTCTACAAAGGGGGCCAGGCTCAGGGGCAACAGAATTCGCCAGGAAAAATTGAGTTCAAACGCTTCGTCAAAAAATTGACCGGAGCGGCCTAGCACAAGGGCAGGTTTAGATATGACCGTGAAAACAATTGATGCAGTCCCCCAGGACAAGGACCGTGTGGTGATCTTCGATACGACGCTGCGCGACGGTGAGCAGTGTCCCGGGGCGACGATGACCTTCGAAGAAAAAATGGAGGTCGCCGATTTCCTCGATCAAATGGGCGTGGACATCATCGAGGCGGGCTTTCCGATTGCCTCCGATGGTGATTTCGAGGCCGTTGCCGCGATTGCCGGGCGGGTGAAAACCGCCACCGTTGCAGGTCTTGCCCGGGCGATCGACAAGGATATCGACCGCGCTGGAGAGGCTGTGCGTGACGCCAAGCGTGGGAGGATTCATACCTTCGTGTCGACCTCGCCGATCCATCTTGCACACCAAATGCGCAAGACTGAAGAAGAGGTGCTGGCCATCATCACGGGGACCGTCAACCGGGCGCGGAACCTGGTTGAGGACGTCGAGTGGTCGGCCATGGATGCCACTCGAACTCCGATCGAATACCTGGTGCGCTGTGTCGATGCTGCGATCCGTGCTGGGGCGACGACCATCAACTTGCCCGATACGGTCGGCTACGCGACGCCTGAAGAATACAAAGCGATGTTCGTCGCCGTCCGCGAGGCTGCGGCCGACCCGGATAAGGCAGTGTTTTCGGTGCATTGCCACGATGATCTCGGACTAGCGGTTGCAAACTCGCTGGCCGGTGTTGCCGGTGGTGCGCGGCAGATCGAGTGCACGATAAACGGGATCGGTGAGCGGGCTGGCAATGCAGCGCTGGAAGAGATCGTGATGGCGATCAAAACCCGTGCGGATGCGCTTTCGTTCCATACCGGTATTGACACGACGAAGCTGACACGGGCCTCGCGCCTTGTTTCCGCAGTGACGAACTTCCCCGTCCAATACAACAAGGCGATCGTCGGGCGGAATGCGTTCGCGCATGAGAGTGGCATCCATCAGGACGGTATGCTGAAGCATCAGCAGACCTACGAGATCATGACGCCGGAATCGGTCGGTGTCGGAAAAACCTCGTTGGTGATGGGCAAGCATTCCGGCCGGGCGGCGTTCCGCACCAAACTCAAGGATCTTGGTTACGACCTGGGTGACAACCAGTTCGAGGATGCGTTCACCCGCTTCAAGGCGCTCGCTGACCGAAAGAAGCACGTTTATGATGAGGACATCGAGGCGCTTGTCGATGAAGAGATCGCGCGCATGCACGACCGCACCAAGGTCGTGGCGCTGACTGTGATTGCGGGGACGATGGGGCCGCAAACGGCAACGCTGACACTTGATATCGAAGGCGAGCATACGACCGTGCAGTCCACCGGAAACGGGCCGGTTGATGCAACCTTCAACGCCATCAAGCAGATCATGCCGCACGATGGTACTCTGGCGCTCTACCAGGTGCATGCCGTGACGCAGGGGACCGATGCACAGGCAGAGGTTTCGGTGCGTCTTGAAGACGATGCGGGTCGCGTCGTGACCGGGCGCGGTGCAGATACCGATACCCTGGTCGCGTCGGCGCGCGCCTACGTGGCGGCCGTTAACAAGCTGATAGTCAAGCGCGAGAAGGTAACCCGCGCCCAAGCCGCGATCTAAAAAAGGCTTGTTTCGCAAAGTAGGCTACACGGGCGGCTTTGTCCGGTGTAGCTTTCGATGCTGTGCGCAAGTGATGCGTGCGGATCATCTTGGTCCGTTTCTCGCGTGCGGAGTCCGGTCGGCACAGGGAGCTGCGCGCGGCATAGTCGTGTCGAGGCGGCCGACCGTTTCGGCGACGGTGGAGATCAAATTTGCGATGGCGGGTTAATCGGGGTGGCGAGCGTTTTTTCTGACGACATTGCGATCGACCTTGGAACCGTCAATACGCTTGTCCATGTGGTCGGCCGCGGGGTTATTCTTGATGAACCTTCGGTGGTTGCCGTGAAGACGGTCGGTGGTATGCGCGAAGTGCTGGCCGTCGGTCTCAAGGCCAGGGCCATGCTGGGCCGGACACCGGGAACAATCGAGCTTGTTCGTCCTCTCCGTGACGGCGTCATTGCCGACTTCATCGCCACCGAGGCGATGCTGCGCCAATTCATCAAGCGGGCGAAATCCAAATTCGGTTTCCGCCGTCCGCGCATTCTGATTTGCGTTCCTGCCAGCGCCACGCCGGTGGAGCGGCGGGCCGTCTATGAAACAGCGGTTTCGTCTGGCTCGAGGCAAGTATTTATTGTTGAGGAGCCGGTTGCCGCCGCGATCGGTGCGGGTATGCCGGTCGATGAGCCGCGCGGTTCGATGGTCGTCGATATTGGTGGGGGCACCACCGATATCGCGGTGCTCTCGCTCGGTGGTGTGCTGCAGGCGCGGTCACTGCGATGCGCGGGAAATGCTTTTGACGAAGCGATCATCCGCTTTGTCCGGCGGCGGCATCAGTTGCTGATTGGCGAAGCTAATGCGGAGCGCATCAAGGTCGAGGCTGGGACGGCGATTGTTGGGGGTGACAGCCGGGCGGTAGACATTCATATCCGTGGACGCGATCTGAGGCAGGGCCGGCCGAAAAGCATCGTCCTGACGCCGAGCAATATCGCCGAGGCGCTCGATGGTCCGATTGATTACATCACGGATTTCATACAGCGCGCGCTGGAGGACCTGCCACCCGACATCGCGGCGGATATCTGCGAAACCGGGGTCTGTCTGACCGGCGGCGGGGCACTGATCGACGGTCTTGATACGGAGTTGGCACGGCGGGTTGGTGTACCGTTCACCGTTCCCGATGGACCGATGCACTGTGTCATCCGTGGCTCCGCGACGATTCTGGAGGAGTTGGACGAGCGTCAGCATCTCTTGTTGACCCCTTGAAAATATTAACCTTTTCGCGCTCTATTTTGCGGCCTATAAAGATGATTCCGTGGGGCCGCGGTCGATCATGAAGCGATTATCGATTTAAGGTTTCGTTGGACGCGCATTGGTCTTCTCACTCCCCGAAAACGCCTTTTTGGACGGCGCGCATCCGGTGGGCCAGGCCGTGCCGTGTGTGGCTCTGCGTTTGAGGCTAGAGTTTTTCATTCGGACGCTACAAGTTTATGCCCACGTTGATGTCTGCTGGAGGGATGAGCAGTTGCTCTCGTTAAACCGCAAGCAGACAAGGCTCGAACGTGGGCTGCAGTGGGGGTATCTTACTTGTCGGATGGGCGTATCCGGTGAAGAAAGTCCCATATGGGTAATGCAGCCAAGCCACCAATCACTCCTGCGGCGTAGCTTGGAAGGTCGACGCCAAACAGCGCCGTCCAAACCAAGCCGAACAGATAGCTTACCAGCAGTACTGCTGCGATTGTGATCAGGAGACGCTGCCAGAAGGGGAGTAGCAAAGTCATTTGTCGGGCCTAATTTCGTATTTCTAAATTGCCGGCACGAAAAAATGCAACGCCGACCATCATGCAAGCCTACGACAGCTTTTGACGAGTGCCTAGGGCAGCGAAGTCTTAGTAGCCGGGCAATCACGGGCCCGCAGCCCGCCGTGCTTGGGCTGTCTCCATAGCAGTCGGCGCCGGAACGAGGCGATTGGGAGTCAAATGCCTGCGCAGGAGCCGTCCGACCGAAGGTCGGTCGCAGCACTGATGACGCCACCTGGTGCGATGGATACCATTCCCGGATGCCCCATCCTGTCGTCGTAAGCTTCGATGACCTCAACGTCGTGCTCGGCTTGCCGGAGTCTTTCAACGAGCGCTGAAGAAAGATGACTTTCAACTTTCAGGTTCGTTGCACTCTCTCCCCATGTGCGTCCAAGCAATCATCGCGGTGCGGACACGGCTGCTTGCATGTCGTGCCGGAATACGACATGGGGTGTGAAGATTGCTGCTTGTGTCTGAGGTTGACCTTCGCCGCCCATGGTCCCGTAGGCGAGCATCGTTCCATCGTTGAGGCGTGCCATCGCCGGATTGAGGGTGCGGAAGGGAAGCTGACCGGGAGCCAGTTCATTTGGCCCAGGCTCAAGTGTGAAGCTGGCACCTTGGTTCTGCCAAAGGATGCCTGTTTCCGGCACTGCAAGACCGGAGCCGAACTCCCAAAAGATGCTTTGAATATAGCTTACGACGTTGCCGTTGCGATCCGCTGCTACCATCCATATCGTATCTCCGGGTATTGCGAGTGGTGGCCAGGGCGCCGCCTTCGCCATGTTGATCGCGGCGGCCTCCTTGGCAATCATGTCGTCGGTTTGCCAGCGCTTCCAAACGTCCCCCATTCGTTCGGGATCTCCAACGTGCGCATTACGAATGAGGAAGGCCCGTTTGGTCGCCTCCACTAATCCATGGACGTGTTCGAACGTTTCGGCCTGATGCACGCAAAGGGCTTCGAACATTTTCAGGATTATCAGCGAAGAGATGCCTTGGGTTGGTGGCGGCATATTGTGGAGCTGGGTTTGGCGCAGACGTGCTGTTGCTGGAGCGACACGTTTTGGCTGGAACTTCTCTAGGTCGTCCAGGCGCAATGGACTGTCTGCGGCTTCCAAACCCGTGGCAATTGTTCGCGCCAGATCACCGCGATAAAAATCATCCAGGCCTGCATTGGAGATGCGCTGAAAACTTTGTGCGAGCTTCTTTTGAAAGAGTATCGAGCCTTCCGCTTGCGGTCCGCCGGCGGCATAGTTTTCCCTGAATCCGGCGACGCCTTGCAAGTCGGGCCACCTATCCTTTGTCAATCGGGCTTGGGAGTTTGTAACTGGTGCACCTTCCCGTGCATGGTTGATGGCGGCTTCGAGTCGCCTGGCAACGGGTCTTGCACCACCTGTTTCTTGGGCGAGCAATTTTGCTTCCGACCATCCACCGATGGCACCGGCCACAGTCAGTGCGACGCGCGGTCCGCGTGTCGGGATAGCCGTGTCTCCATGGGAGGCATAGAAGGCCTGGTCGGCCAGGTGCGCAGCCCGACCGTATGCCTGGATTCCAACCGGAGCCTCACCGGAGCGTGAGATGAGCCAGAACCCATCTCCACCAATGCCATTCATGTGCGGGTAGGTGACAGCGATCGTGGCGGCGGCCGCGATCATAGCTTCGATCGCATTGCCACCCTCACGCAGAATCCCAGCGCCGGCTTCGCCTGCGAGATGGTGCGGAGCGGTCACCATGCCGCCAAGGCATCTGCCAGCACGTAGCATTTGTTCTACCAATCATTGCAGTTCGCAGATGCCCGTCATGAGACATGGGCGGCATTCAACGGCGTCTTTCAAATTGAATAGGCTCCGCATCAAGGATGCGTGCAATTTAGTGGTGGCCTTGATGGCCAGTTCCTGTTCCTGCCGATCTTCTCAGCAAACAGTGCCGACATGGTTTGGATCGCAACTTGGTTGCCGGAGGCCATCGGATAGTGACGAACCTATTCGGCAGGATCGGACGTTTGCAGCGTTCGGCTTGACGGAAGGGCTTCAGGCGCATACATCCGGGTGTTGGAGAGGCTGGATGTGATAACAGCGGTGTCGCCGCCTATGATTTCCAAGCTTCTGCAACTCCCATGATACGGGACTTCGGGTGTGTAGCTCAGTTGGTAGAGCAGCTGACTCTTAATCAGCCGGTCCGCGGTTCGAGCCCGCGCGCACCTACCAATAATTTCAATGACTTACCGGGATTTGCTTTTCTCGATTAACTCTCTAGTAAGCACATAGTAAGCGCACTCGACTGTTCTTGCTGAAGGGTGGTGTCCTCGCTGCGAGCGCATTGCAATCACATCAAACCGTGCAGCTTCGCCAGGCCTACGATCGCCCGCATCTTGCTAGCAGGCCGCGTCTCGCTGCTCTGGTAGATTTCCAGATACATGGCCGACAGTGCGTCGACTGTAACCCCATAATCCGTCTCGGCGCGGCGCCGCGCAATAGCCTGCAATTCTCGTATCCTCGGGGCAACCTTGGGGTTGTTCAGCAGCTTGTGCGCCTCCTTCTGTTGCGTGGTCAGCGAGCTGCCCTGCGAATAGCCTGCCTTCGCATAGGCCTGCCGCGCATTGCCAAGTTCAACGTAAGCGTGGGCAAAGGCTTCCTGCTTACTTGTAAGCTGCGTCATTGTCGTTTCGGGCTCAACTTCTGGACCGCTACAACTTGAAGTAATGGTGTTCGCGACGTATGGCAAC
>Ga0209013_10003369_pt1 | contig 14182 bp, 12 predicted proteins | sample Cruoilmetagenom2_FD_187291 | JGI IMG/M metagenome (GOLD analysis project Ga0209013, IMG submission 187291) | Oil polluted marine microbial communities from Coal Oil Point, Santa Barbara, California, USA - Sample 2 (SPAdes) (version 2) | ecosystem: Environmental > Aquatic > Marine > Oil seeps ... | reverse complement strand
ATGGTTCGAAAACAGACTCCTTAAAATAAAACAGACTGTAAGCAAACTCAAATTTAATAAGAGTTTGTCTACAGTCTGAGCTAAACCTACTATCATGTAGGCTTGGGATTAGGCTAGATGTAAATAAGGTGATCAAGAAATCATCTTATTTAGATGGAGTAATCGTCGATAACGCTGCTTGCTTATTGAAAATTTCCGTGACTAATTTTTGCACTTGGTGAATGGAAACTTCATCGATTGATTTCAACACATCATCATACGATTTATGTTCTCCGAAAATCAGTTCATTTTTTCCATTTCGATTCATCCGGGAATTTGTACTTTCTAAACCTAGCATTAAGTTTCCTTTTAATTGTTCTTTCGCATTTTCTACTTCAGTTAACGTAACACCTTCTAGAATCACTTTATCGATTGTTTCGTGGATTGTTTGTTTTAATTCGGGTAACTGATTACTTGATGTTCCTCCATATATTACAAGAGCTCCACTATCTTCATAAGAAGACTGATAGGAATAAATGGAATAAGCGAGCGCTTTTTCTTCTCGTACTTCCTGGAACAAACGTGAAGACATGTTACCACCTAATATATTATTTAGAACAACTAAATCATAGATATGCTTATCTTTTACACTTAAAGCAGGATATCCTAAACAAATATGACCTTGTTCAGTTTCTCGCGACTTGATTGATTCTCCCGCATGAAAGACAGGAAGTTCAAATTTACTTCTTGGTTCAATTGATTTGTTCGAGAACTGACCAAACAACGAATCGATATGGTCAATAAAACCCGCAGGAATATTTCCTGCAACTGATATTACAATATGTTCTGGACGATAATGATGGTTCATGAATTGATGAATTGTATCACCAGTAAACGTATCTAATGTTTCTTTAGTCCCCAAGATGGATGCACCTAATGGTTGATTTGGATACATTACGTTCCACAACTGTTCATGTACGTCATCATCAGGAGTGTCTTCAACCATTAATATTTCTTCTAAAACAACCTGCCGCTCTTTATCTAATTCTTGATCATCAAATTGTGAATGAAAAAACATGTCCGCTAGTACAGAAACAGCATGTTTTGCATGATGATCTAAAACTTTTGCGTAGTAACAAGTATATTCTTTCGAAGTAAAAGCATTTACGTGTCCACCTATACGATCAAATTCTTCTGCAATTTGTCGTGCTGTCCGTGAAGCCGTCCCTTTAAATAACATATGTTCAATAAAATGAGTTAACCCATTCTCTTCCATTTTCTCATGTCTAGAACCTACGTGTACCCAGACTCCAACCGCTACCGATCGTACATGTGGTATATGTTCAGAGATGATACGAACGCCATTGGGACTTGTATATTTTTGTAACATGATGAATCCCCTCTTTCTAACAAAAGAAAAGGTTGCCTATTGATCACATAGGCAACCTTTCCGTATGTGCTTAACTTGCTTAAGCCTCCGCTTTTTCTGCTGCTTCTTTTTCTTCTTTTACAACAATTTTACGCGATAGGTTTACTCGTCCTTGGTTATCTATTTCAATAACTTTAACCTTCAATTCATCATCAAGTTTCAGAACATCTTCAACTGCTTTTGTTCGTTCTTCTTGAATTTCAGAAATATGAAGAAGTCCGTCTTTGCCTGGGAAAATTTCAACAAATGCACCGAATTTTTCGATACGTTTCACTTTCCCCATGAAGTATTCGCCTACTTGAGCAACACGTACAATGCTTTCAATAATTGCTTTCGCACGTGCAATCATCTCTTCGTCAATTGAAGAGATATAAATTGATCCATCTTGCTCGGTATCAATTTTAACACCTGTTTCATCAATAATTTTATTAATTTGTTTACCACCCGGTCCAATTACATCACGAATCTTATCTGGATTAATTTTGATCATGACAATTTTCGGTGCAAACTTAGAAAGTTTCTCACGTGGTTCAGCAATTGTGGCAATCATGCTTTCTAATATATGCATACGGCCAATTTTCGCTTGTGTTAGTGCCTCTTCCAAGATAGTACGCGATAATCCGTCGATTTTAATATCCATTTGAAGTGCTGTAACACCTTTAGCTGTACCTGCAACTTTAAAGTCCATATCTCCTAGATGATCTTCCATACCTTGAATGTCAGAAAGAACGGAATAGTTATCACCTTTTTTGATTAGACCCATCGCAATACCCGCTACTGGTGCTTTAATAGGTACACCTGCATCCATCATGGCAAGTGTAGAAGCACAAATACTTGCTTGTGAGGTAGAACCATTAGATTCAAGTACTTCTGAAACTAAACGAATTGTATACGGGAATTCTTTTTCATCAGGTAGAACTGCTTTTAAAGCTCGTTCTCCTAATGCTCCATGTCCAATCTCACGACGACCAGGTCCACGAATTGGTCCTGTTTCCCCTACGCTGAACTGAGGGAAATTGTAGTGATGCATGAAACGCTTAGATTCTTCAATTCCTAACCCATCAATGATTTGAACATCACCTAGAGCACCTAAAGTTGCAATACTAAGTGCTTGTGTTTGACCACGAGTAAATAGTCCAGAACCATGAGTACGTGGAAGAATACCTGTTTCTGATGATAGTGGACGGATTTCATCCAATTTACGACCATCAGGACGTACTTTGTCTTCTGTAATTAAACGACGTACTTCTTCTTTAACCATTTTATCAAGAATTTCACGAACCTGTTTCATCGTTGCGTCATCAAGTTCACGTTCAACATATTTTGCAATTACTTCATCTTTAACCGTTCGAATGGCTTCTTCACGCGCATGTTTTTCATACACTTGAATTGCTGCATTCAATTCAGTTTCGCATAAACCTTTAATTTCAGCTGATAATTCAGCATCTAACTCATATAATTTAATATCGAGTTTTTCTTTACCCATAGCTGCGGCAATTTCTTCTTGGAATTCAATTAATTTAATAATTTCTGCATGACCGAACATAATTGCCTCTAACATAACTTCTTCTGGTACTTCTAGTGCACCAGCTTCCACCATGTTAATTGCTTCTTTTGTTCCAGCTACTACTAAGTCAATTGTACTTTTTTCCATTTGAGCTTGAGTAGGGTTAATGATAAACTTATCGTCAATTAATCCAACTTGTACACCTGCAATTGGTCCTCCAAAAGGAATATCAGAAACCATTAATGCTAATGACGAACCAAACATAGCTGCCATTTCAGTCGTACAGTCTTGATCGACAGACATAACTATTGAAATTACTTGTACTTCATTACGGAATCCGTCTGGAAATAGAGGACGAATTGGTCGGTCAATTAAACGACTAGTCAAAATTGCATTTTCAGAAGGACGACCCTCACGTTTAATAAAACCACCAGGTATTTTCCCTGCAGCATATAGACGCTCTTCGTAGTTTACTGTTAATGGAAAGAAGTCTAACGGTTTTGGATGTTTTGAAGCAGTTGCTGTAGATAGAACAGTTGAGTCTCCGTAACGTACCATAACAGCTCCGTTAGCTTGTTTCGCAAACTTGCCAACTTCGACTTGTAACGGACGACCTGCCCATTCAAAATTATAAATTTGTTTTTCGTTCATTGGATGAACTCCTCTCCTACTGAAAATCCTGTATCACATAGTTGTATGTATCATTAGTAGTGTATCAAAAAACCGCTTTCGATGCGAAAATTTTTTCATTCATTTATGTGTGTTTTATTTTTAAGTAGAAAATAAATATGAGAACATAAAGAAAAAGCGGGAAAAATCCCGCTTTCTCAAAAATGTATCTTATCGACGTAAACCAAGTTTGCTGATCAATTCGCGGTAACGAGATACTTCGTTTTCACGTAAGTATTTCAATAAGTTACGACGACGTCCAACCATTTTGAATAGACCGCGACGTGAGTGGTGGTCTTTCTTGTGTGTACGCAAATGTTCATTCAAGCTGTTAATCTCTTCTGTTAAGACCGCGATTTGAATGTCTGCAGAACCAGTGTCGCTATCGTGAGTACGGTACTCAGCGATTAGTTCGTTTTTACGTTCTTGTGTAATAGCCATTCCGGTTCACCTCCAATACTCTTTTAATATCCCCAATTACTGAGCAAGCGGTGGTGAATCGCCTTGCCAAGCAACGGTTAAGCACAAAACTGTGCACTTACAAATAGTAGCATATTTTTTTGTGCCTTGCAACTGTTACTCGTTACTTAACGTTTCAATAGCGGTAAGCTTGTCTTTCTCGATTTGTTCTTTTAATGCTTCAATTCCATTAAATTTTCGTTCGTCCCGAATACGTTTATACCAATCAACAAACACTTCTTCACCATATATATTTTTATCAAAATTGAATAGGTGAACTTCAATTGTTAGTTTCTTATCTTCCGGATTTTTAAATGTCGGTTTATAACCTACATTGCAAACACCATCAATCCATTCATTTTGCACAAGCATCCTTACAGCATATACACCAGTTGCTGGAATAAATGATTCTTCCCTCGCTTGAATATTAGCTGTCGGAAACCCGATTAATCTTCCCCTTTTATCACCATGAACGACAACACCTGGTATTTGGAAAGGTCGTCCAAGTAAGTCATGCGCTTTATCCATGTTGCCAGCTTTCAGTTCAGCACGAATTCTTGTGGAACTAATTTTCTCTACTTGATCCGATTTCTTATTGACAACATTTACTGTAAACTTGTCACCAGCAAAATCCCTCATCGTGTCCATTGTTCCTTGCCCAAATGCACCAAATGAAAAATCAAACCCTGCGGTAACATGTTTTACACCCAGATCCAGGATGAATTTTTGAATAAATTCTTCTGGTGTGAGTTTAGCGAAATCGGAAGTGAATCGAACAACAAAAACTGTATCCACTTGCATCGATTCAAGTAATTCTAATTTTTGAGTGAGTGGTGTAATGTAAAAAACTTGTTCATTGCGCTTTCCAAGAACTATGGATGGATGAGGATCAAACGTCATAACTGCCGTCTTTATTCCATGACTGTTACCGAGTTCTCGTGCATTCTCAATAACCGCTTGATGTCCAAGATGTATGCCATCGAAGAAACCAATTGCTAATGAATATGAACCCTCTATATCAGGACTTTTCGTGTGATGAGGGTAGGATAAGTATATTGTTTTCAACCCTATTCCTCCTCTATTTCCCATGAAAACATTTTTTCAGGCTTCATTTTGCCAACTTTTGTGGGGTGGTTTATATAGACTGCTACCGCCTGTCCGTTGTTTGTAAAAACAACACGTTCATGTTGGCGGAGTTCATCATTTGCTTCAAGCACTTGACCATTTTGGATCGATTTTTCCATTGATTGAGGCACTTCAACTTTTGGCATATCATGTAGCGCATAATCTAATGGAAATAACTTATCTGTAAGTGTTCCACTTTCCACTTTTTCTTGCACTTGTCCTAATGTTAGACAGTCTGCCTCAGTGAATGATCCTGAAGCCGTACGAACTAATTTCGACATATGTGCTGGATAGCCAAGTGTTTCTCCAATTTGCACAGCAAGGGTACGGATATACGTGCCTTTACTGCAAGCTACGCGAATTCGAAAGGTGACTTGCTCCCCAGAAAATGAAGATTCTTCACTAAGCAATTCCATTTCATAAATGGTTACTTCTCTCGATGGACGTTCGATGATTAAACCTTGTCTCGCATACTCATACAATTTCTTGCCATTTACCTTTACTGCTGAGTACATAGGCGGTGTTTGTTCAATGACACCGGTTAATGAAGTAAGAACGGATTCAATGTGTTCCCGAGAAAATTCTTTGAAGATGTTGTTGACTTCAACCACTTCACCATCAGCGTCCTCAGTAGTTGTTGAACTGCCGATAGTAACTTCAGCTACATATTCTTTTCCTGCGTTCGTCAAATACTCCGCTACTTTAGTGGATTCTCCGAGACAAATAGGTAATACACCTTCAACACTAGGATCCAGAGTACCGGTATGGCCTATCCGTTTCATTTTTAAAATTTTACGTAGTTTAAATACGCAATCATGGGAAGTCATCCCTTTTTCTTTCCATAGCGGAAGAATGCCATTTTGCATTCGTTCCATCTCCTTTAACATGTATTGTTATGTAATACGAAAAGCGGCATATCACCTCGACAAACAGTCGATGTGATTGCAATATTTTCGCTTGAGGCTCAGTAAGGTTAATTCGTAGTATCGTGCTCCTCGATTACTCTTCACAAAATTCAGAGCTATTACTGTTATCAATTTAGAAAAAGCCTGCTTTAAAAAAGCAGACTTCTTCTAGTTACTCGACCTCTTCAGTTTTATCATCGTTGATTTGTCTAAGTAACGTATCGATTTTATTGCCGTAATCGGAAGATAAATCGAATTCAAACATAAGTTCAGGAGTTTTACGTAAACGTATACGTTGACCTATTTCCGTTCGTATAAATCCTTTTGCTTTTGCTAATCCTTTTAACGTCTCTTCACGCTTTTTGTTATCACCTAAAACAGTTATATAAACTGTTGCTTGTTGTAAGTCACCTGTTACTTCAACATCCGTAACTGTAACAAACCCAATGCGAGGATCCTTTAACTTACGAGCAATAATTTCACCTAACTCTTTCTTCATCTGTTCTGCTACTCGATTTGAGCGATTCGCCATAATGGCTTCACCTCGATTTCTATCTATAAATATTCTCGGTTTGTTTCCGTTCGTTCCCATTCTGGATTTGATTCTAAGAAATGAATAGCGTGCGTGAGTTCACGATCACTTGCTTCACTTGATGAAGCTACACAAACAATCGCAATCCTCGTACGTTGCCAAACGTCTTGATGATCAATTTCTGAAATGGAAACATTAAACTTTTGCTTCGTTCGAGTCAGCATTCGCTGAAGAACAGCACGTTTTTCTTTTAACGAATGCGACGTGGGAATGATGAATTCACATTCCGCATATGAAATCATTTACGTTTAATCTCTTCCATCACAAATGCTTCGATGATGTCGCCTTCTTTAACATCGTGATAGTTTTTCACAGTTATACCACATTCATACCCTTTAGCTACTTCTTTTGCATCGTCTTTAAAACGTTTTAGTGAATCTAATTCGCCTTCGAACACAACAATACTGTCACGAATGACGCGGATTCCACTATCACGAGAGATTTTACCATCAATCACATAACTTCCTGCAATGGTACCAATTTTAGATACTTTAAATGTCTCGCGAACTTCAGCTTGACCAATAATTTTCTCTTGGAATTCTGGATCTAATAATCCAGTCATTGCTGCTTCGATTTCTTCGATTACTTTGTAAATAACACGATGTAAACGAATATCTACGCCCTCTGCTTCAGCAGCACGTTTTGCATTTGTATCAGGACGCACGTTAAATCCGATTACAATTGCATTCGATGCAGCAGCTAAAGAAATATCTGATTCAGTAATAGCACCAGCACCCGTATGGATAATTCGAACATTAACACCTTCTACTTCAAGTTTCATTAAAGAAGCAGCCATTGCTTCAACAGAACCTTGTACGTCTGCTTTCACAATAATGTTTAATTCTTTCATTTCACCTTGTTTCATTTGGTCAAATAAATTATCTAAAGTAACGCGTGTTTTCTCTGAACGTTGTTCTTGTACCATAGTTGTAGCACGAGATTCCCCAACTTGACGAGCCGTTTTTTCATCTTCAAAGACAACGAAACGATCTCCTGCTTGTGGTACTTCACTTAGACCCGTGATTTCTACAGGCATACTTGGGCCAGCTTCTTTTACTCGACGACCAAGATCGTTTACCATCGCACGGACACGACCAAAAGTATGACCTACAACGATAGGATCTCCAACTTTAAGAGTTCCATCTTGTACTAGTAGTGTCGCAACAGAACCGCGACCTTTGTCTAGTTGAGCTTCAATAACTGTACCGATTGCACGACGTTTAGGATCCGACTTAAGTTCAGCTACTTCTGAAACTAATAAAATCATCTCTAATAAGTTGTCAATTCCTTCTCCTGTTAATGCTGAGATGTGTGCGAAGATTGTTTCTCCACCCCAAGCTTCAGAAACTAAACCATGTTCAGTTAACTCTTGCATAACACGGTCAGGATTTGCAGAAGGTTTATCCATTTTGTTAACAGCTACAATAATCGGAACTTCAGCTGCTTTTGCATGATTAATAGCTTCAACTGTTTGAGGCATAACACCGTCGTCTGCAGCAACAACAAGAATTGTAATATCTGTAACTTTAGCACCACGAGCACGCATTGTAGTAAATGCAGCATGTCCAGGTGTATCTAGGAACGTTATTTTCTTTCCGTTGTCAACAACTTGGTATGCACCAATATGTTGTGTAATACCACCGGCTTCACCTGCAGTAACCTTTGTTTTTCGAATAGAATCTAATAGCGTAGTTTTACCATGGTCAACGTGACCCATAATTGTTACTACTGGAGGACGTTCTTTTTGTACCCCTGGCACTTCATTTTCATCTTCAAAATAAACTTCTAGGTCAGTAATATCTACTCGGATCTCTTCTTCAACATCTACTCCATAATCCGCACAAATTAACTCAATAGCATCTTTATCCAGCTCTTGATTAATTGTAGCCATTACCCCAAGTAAGAAAAGTTTTTTAATAATTTCTGATGGTTCACGGCCTAACTTTTTCGCTAGTTCAGCTACCGTTAGAGATTCATAGAAAGTAATTTTCTCTGGTAATTCCTTCTCTTTTCTTGGCACTGGTGGAGCTACTGGTTGGCGATTTTGTTTACCTTTACGACCAGCACGATTTCCTGTACCAGGACGATGATTACCACCGCCACCTTGACGACCTCTAAAAGCACCAGCCGGAGCTTTGTTTTGACCGAATACTTTTTGCTCTTTAGCTTGTGTACTTTGTTCTTGTTTACGACTATCAGTTGAATTTGTTGTCGTTTGCGATTTTTGTTTATCTCGAGCAGTTCCTTGAGTCGCTACACCTCTAGCTTGACCACTTGATGGCTTCGCAGGAGTAGTACTTTGAGGGCGAGCATTTTGTCCTTGTGGACGACTTCCTTGTGGGCGAGTATTTTGCCCTTGTGGACGGTCTCCTTGCGGACGAGTATTTTGTCCTTGTGGACGATTTCCTTGAGGACGAGTGTTTTGTCCTTGTGGGCGATCTCCTTGTGGACGTGTGTTTTGTCCTTGTGGACGATCTCCTTGAGGACGTGTGTTTTGCCCTTGTGGTCGATCTCCTTGCGGACGCGTGTTTTGTCCTTGTGGACGATTACCCTGAGGTCGCGTAGTTTGTCCTTGAGCGCTAGTACTTGTCTGTGCAGGTTTTGTAGTAGCCGCAACAGAAGGCTTTTTATAAACTGAATCTAATTTAGAAACAGCGTCTCCTTCTAGTGTCGACATGTGATTAGTCACCTGTACATTCAGCTTACCTAGTTGTTCGATAACTTCTTTACTTGTTTTATTAATTTGTTTCGCATATTCATGAACCCGTAATTTGGTCATTAGGTCACCCCCGGTTTATTTCGTTGAGAAGGCCGGACAGTTTTTTCGCGAAACCGGCATCTATTATGGCGAGTGCCACTCTGGCCTCTTTTCCTGTGGCATGTCCGAGATCATATCGATCACCGAATTCATGCAACTCAACGTTGTAAGACTTACATTTATCTTTAATTTTTTTGCTGGTGTTATGTGAAGCATCTGTAGATAGTAATACGATTTTTGCTTTATTGCTTCGAATATCTTTTACCACTAGCTCTTCACCAGTTGTTATTTTCCTTGCTCGTGTAGCTAATCCTATTAATTGTAAAATTGCCTGTTCAGGATTCATTTTAAACCTTCTTTTGAAATGATTCCTATTAATTCATCGTAAATATGATCAGGTACTTTCACTTCTAATTGGTTATCTAAGACTTTGCGTTTTCTTGCTATTTCAATCGCTTGTTCAGACTTAGAAACATATGCACCGCGGCCAGCCTTTTTACCTGTCAAGTCCACAGTAACTTCGCCTTCTTTCGAGCGAACAATTCGAATCATTTCTTTTTTAGGAAACATTTCGTTTGTAGCCAAGCACTTTCGCAAAGGTACTTTCTTTTGAATCGACATCAGAATTCACCCTCTTTGTTTATTCTTCGTCGTCTTTGTATAAATCGATTGTATCATCGTACTCTTCTTCATTATCATATTCTTCATCTTCAAAATCATTGCTCACATTAGAAGATGGGTATATGCCTAATTCACGTGCATCTGTTTCACTCTTAATATCAATTTTCCAACCTGTTAATTTCGCAGCTAAACGCGCATTTTGTCCACGCTTACCAATTGCCAGGGAAAGTTGATAATCTGGAACGACAACTGTTGTTGATTTTTCATCGTCATTAACCTGAACATCCAATACTTTAGATGGGCTTAAAGCATTTGCAACAAATACTACTGGATCCTCTGACCATTCTACGATATCAATTTTTTCACCATTCAATTCATTGACGATCGTTTGAACACGAGATCCTTTTGAACCAACACATGAACCGACTGGATCTACTTCATCGTTATGAGCGACCACAGAAATTTTCGAGCGATCTCCCGCTTCTCGTGCAATTGATTTAATTTCAACAATGCCATCGAAAATTTCAGGGACTTCCATTTCAAATAGTCGACGTAATAGACCTGGATGTGTACGAGATACAAAGACTTGAGGTCCGCGTGTTGTACGCTCCACTTTGGTAATAAATACTTTTATGCGATCATGTGGATGGTAAGTCTCATTTTGAATTTGTTCATTAACAGGAAGAACTGCTTCAACTTTACCCAAACCCACATAAATATTACGTGCATCTAGACGTTCAACAATCCCATTCACGATGTCTTCTTCACGATCTACGTATTCTTCGTAAATCAAACCACGCTCTGCTTCGCGAACACGTTGAGTAACAACTTGTTTTGCAGTTTGAGCAGCAATACGGCCAAAGTTTCGAGGCGTTACTTCTTGTTCTACAATATCCCCGAGTTCAAAAGAAGGATTAATCATACGAGCATCTTCTAAAGAAATATGAAGTCGTTCATCTAACACTTCCTCCATAACATCTTTACGTGAATATACAAGCATAGATCCATTTTCTAAGTTCAAATCCACCCGCACATTTTGCGCTTGGTTAAAATTCCGTTTATAAGCTGTCACTAACGCAGCTTCAATTGCCTCAACTAAAACATCTCGAGAAATGCCTTTTTGTTTTTCAAGTGCCGTTAATGCATCAAGCAACTCGCTACCCATTTTTCCTCACTCCTAAATTTACATTATGCTTATAATTTAATTGCTAATCGAGCAAATGCAATTTTCTCTTTTGTCAGATGGACTTTAATTTTTCTTGTTTTAACACGCACTTCTATCTCAAGACCTTCTGGAGAATAGGAAAGAAGATGTCCTTCAAATTCATTTTCCTTTAGTTCAGCAACAGCAGCATATGTTTTGACGTGAATATATTGCCCAACAGCTTTTTCAAAATCGCGCTCTTTTTTCAACGGGCGCTCAGCACCTGGTGATGATACTTCTAAAAAGTAGTTTTGTTCAATTGGATCATTCGCGTCTAAAACTTCACTGACACGCTCGCTCACAAGTGCGCATTGTTCAATATCAATTCCACCTTGAGGGGTATCAATATATATACGCAAGAACCAATCACGACCTTCTTTTAAATACTCCATATCCACTAATTCAAGATTTAACTCTTCAACAATGGGCTTCACAAGCTTTTCTATTTCAATTATTATTTTGCTCATACATGCCTCCTGCCGGATATTGTTTTCGACATAACAAACAGAAAAGAGCGGGAAATCCCACTCTTTTGTCGCGTTCCTATCAACAAATTGTTATATAAATCATAACATACTCTACCTTACCGTGCAAATCATGTAAGTAAATCGGCATGCACCATTTAGCACGACACCTTCACTTTCGTACTGATTAGAAAAGGGACAACTGATTTGCATCCGGCATTCCTTCTAGGCATCCTAAAGTATCCATGTACTCAATCAATGTTTTCGAAACCCGTCCACGCTGCTGTAAGTCTTCCTTTGAAAGAAATTCTCCAGCTTTTCTAGCTTCAACTATTGCTTTGGCAACATTGGTTCCTAGTCCTGGAATTGCATTAAACGGCGGAATAAGTCCCATTCCGTCTATGATGAATTCTGATGCGTGGGAACGATATAAATCAACTTTTTTAAAATGATACCCACGTTCGCACATTTCGAGCGCGATTTCAAGTACGGTCATCAAACTGCGTTCTTTAGGTGCAGCATCCAACCCTTTTGCGTTAATTTCATCTAATTTGGCTTTGATCGATATAGAACCTTTTGTCATTGCATGCAAATCGAAGTCGGCAGCACGGACTGTGAAATAAGCTGTATAGTAAAGAATCGGGAAATGCACTTTAAAGTATGCAATCCGAACGGCCATTAGAACATAGGCAGCTGCGTGAGCTTTAGGGAACATGTATTTAATTTTCTTACAAGAATCGATATACCATACTGGCACATTGTTTGAACGCATGTCAGCTTCAAACTCCGGTGTTAACCCTTTCCCTTTACGGACAGATTCCATAATTTTAAACGCTAAAGACGGTTCAAGTCCTTGGTAGATTAAATACACCATGATATCATCTCGACATCCGATTACATCGGATAGCTGGCATGTTCCATTTTGAATTAATTCTTGTGCATTACCAAGCCATACATCCGTACCATGAGATAATCCTGAAATCTGAACAAGTTCTGAAAATGTTGATGGCTTTGTCTCTTCTAACATCTGACGAACAAATCGTGTACCGAATTCTGGAATACCAAGTGTTCCTGTTTTACAGCCAATTTGCTCCTCTGTTACACCAAGTGATGAGGTACCACTAAATATTTTCATCACTTCTGGATCATCTGTTGGAATGGTTTTTGGATCTATTCCTGATAAGTCCTGCAACATTCTGATTGCTGTTGGGTCATCGTGACCTAGAATATCTAATTTCAACAGATTGTCATGAATGGAATGGAAATCAAAATGTGTTGTTTTCCATTCTGAATCTTGCGCATCTGCAGGGAACTGAATTGGTGAGAAGTCATAAATGTCCATGTAATCAGGTACAACAATAATACCTCCTGGATGTTGTCCTGTTGAACGTTTAACTCCAGTACAACCAAGAACTAAACGGTCTATCTCTGCTCCGCGAATGGTCAAGTTATGATCATTTGCATAACCACGCACATACCCATAAGCTGTTTTTTCAGCTACTGTTCCAATTGTTCCTGCTCGATAGACATTATCTTCACCAAACAATACCTTCGTGTAATTATGGGCAATTGATTGATATTCGCCACTGAAGTTTAAGTCTATATCTGGGACTTTATCTCCTTTAAAGCCTAAGAACGTTTCAAACGGAATGTCTTGCCCGTCTTTTGTATAAGGTATATCGCATGTTGGACATGATTTGTTTGGTAAATCGAATCCTGAACTAACGGAACCATCATCGAAAAACTCAGCTTGTTTACATTTCGGACAAATGTAATGTGGTGGCAAAGGATTTACTTCAGTTATTTCCATTAATGTTGCAACCAATGAAGATCCAACCGATCCCCTTGAACCGACTAAATAACCGTCATCTAACGATTTTTTTACGAGCTTATGAGATATTAAATAAATAACTGCGAATCCATGACCAATAATTGAAGTTAGCTCTTTCTCAATACGTGCTTCTACAATTTCAGGTAATGTTTCTCCATAGATTTGTCTAGCCATTGAATAACTTAATTCTCGAACTTCGTCATCGGAACCTTCGATTTTAGGCGTGTATAAATCGTCTTTAATTGGTTTGATGTCTCCGATTAAATTTGCAATTTTATTAGAGTTTTCAACAACTAATTGTTGAGCTGTTTCCTCTCCTAAAAAATTAAACGCATCGAGCATTTCATTCGTCGTTCTGAAATGGACCTTCGGCAGTTTTGCACGGTTGAGCGGATTGGCCCCACCTTGCCCACCGATTAGTATCTGCCTGAATATCGCATCATTCTCATTCACATAATGAACGTTGCCTGTAGCAACAACTGGAAGTGATAGTTTCTTCCCTAGTTTCACCATTTTTCGAATGATGTCTTCTAAATTCCATTCATCACGTACTAATTCCAGTTCAATTAGGTGTGAATAAGCTTCCTTCGGAAAAACTTCTAGGTAATCATAAAACTTAGCGATATCTTCCACTTCTTC
>Ga0209013_10003368_pt1 | contig 14182 bp, 9 predicted proteins | sample Cruoilmetagenom2_FD_187291 | JGI IMG/M metagenome (GOLD analysis project Ga0209013, IMG submission 187291) | Oil polluted marine microbial communities from Coal Oil Point, Santa Barbara, California, USA - Sample 2 (SPAdes) (version 2) | ecosystem: Environmental > Aquatic > Marine > Oil seeps ... | reverse complement strand
ACGGGATGATCCCTTATACCAGCGCAGCCGCTATGAAAAAGTATTGATCAGCTACCTGACAGGGAACTATGAATCCGTTCTCAGCCAGCTGAAAGATTTCCGAGATGAGGTGGGCGATAAAAATATCTCGCCAATAATGGATACCGAGCTTAAGAAATTACGGGTTAAAACTATTATTGCCCTCTCAGAAAAGGAAGGAGAAGAAGAAGGAAAAACTGCCAAGCACCATTACCTCGATGCCTTGCATGAACTAAAAATACTGGTTGGAAATGATCCGCGGCAGGCCGGTGAGCTCTACCGCTATGTCAATGAACATGCAGACACACTTGCTGATTTACCCTATGCAGAATTGGGACCCATAGGGTACCTGGCCATTGCAGATTGGCACTTTAACCGGAAGGAATATGCCAAGGCCCTAGTGCGTTATCAGCGTCTCTACTCCTCTTCTTCTCCCCTCATCGCAAAAAGAATGGATGATGTCTATTTCAGATCAGGATACTGTTTCTGTCAGAAGAGCAGGTGGCAGGATGCCCTTCCCTGCTTTGAGTCACTCTTCAAACAGTTTCCCCGTTCCCCTTTTACCGGTAAAGCTGCCTGTTTATACTATGCGGCGGCCTCTAATCATTACAAAGACCATAAGGAGGAGAGCGCCTATGATACCTATATTGAAGCAACCAAACGTTATGTAAAGCACTGCGCTGAGTCGGGAAATAAGAACGATGCCCATTTTCAATTGGGCAAATATTATCAGGATAGGGGAAAAGGGAAAGAGGCCTTGAAGGCATTCTCTGAGGTAGGCAAAGATTCCCCCTATTATGCAGAAGCCCGCTATTTCGTAGTGCAATCTAATGTTGATGAACTCGAATCCTTACAGCGAACGGGGCAACCTCAGTCAAAAAGTGTGAGCGCAATATATCGAGAAACTCTTAAGCAGCTCGAAGAATACCAGGGTCTCCTCTTACAGCAGGAGAAGGTGACTGATACAAAAGAACTTGAAGGACATGTAACGCTCCTTCAGGCTAAAGCATACATCTATGGACCGGAAGGAAACTATAAGAAAGCACTGGACACGCTTAAGGACTTCGAGAGAAAGTTTCCTCATAAAGAAAAACTTGCTATGGTCGCGACGGGCTTGAGGATTGAGTGCTACCAAAAACTGCAGCTGTTCAAAGAGGCACAGGAGGAAATCAACCGTTTCCTTAAGGAAGGTCCCATCAACACTGATCGATGGGCCCTCTTACATGAGCGTGCCGACCTGTTTTATGAAGAATCAAAGCGGCTCCGGAGCCGGGGAGACACTGCCCAGGCCAGCCAGCAGGCAGAAATCGCACTCACCATCTATAAACAGCTGTCCACCGTTGCCTTACAGTCTCAATCCTATGAGAGATTCTTCAATTCCATTCAGCTCAGGATGGCTGAGATGTATAGTGATGAAAATCAAATAGCTGCAGCAAAAGCACTGTACCAACAGCAGTTGCAGAGAGATCCCGACTCGGCTGATGCCATGTACAACCTCGGTTTGCTCTATGAAAAGGAAGAAAAGTGGGAAGAGGCACTTGCCGCCTGGAAGAAATTTTCCAAAGGATTCAAGACCGGGAGTCACTACTGGTTTGAATCACGCTACCACACCGCAAAGGTGCTCAACCACCTGGGGCAAAGGGACAAGGCATGTGAGATCACTACCATGATCGAAGTGCTTCACCCCGAACTCAGGGATGAGAAGTTTAGAGAAAAATTTACTGCATTACACAGTGAAGTGTGTGCAAAGGCGGTAAACCGGGGTGCCGGTTACAAAAAAAATGAGCGTCCTCAATGAAGCCGGCGAGCTTATACCAGCCTGAGAACATAATCTGCACGTTCAGTAAGGAGAAATGCATATGCTGAAAAACCGTTTATATAGCATACTCGTGTGCTTTATTTTAGTTCTACAGGGCTGTGGTGCTCTCTCCCAAAAAGACAAAGCCTTAAAGGAATTTCAACACGATGAGGCACAGTACCAACCGTACAAAATTACACACACCATTGAGGGATACAGGGAATTCATTTCCCTCTATCCGAAAAACCTTTTTATCGATGATGCAAAACTGCAGATTGAGAATTTAGAATTTGCCCCCTATGAGGAGGAAGACAGTGTCGAAGGATACATGGAATTTACGATACGGTATCCTAACAACCGGCATACCGTTAAAGCCAGTGTTAAGATTGAACAGGCGGAAATCAAACGCTACGAGAAAATGGACACCATAGAAGGGTATAAAGAATTTCTCTCAAAATACCCCACGAGTACCTTTGCCGTGCTCGCAAAACAGCGCGTGCAGGAGTTGGAGTTTAGAGAACTCGCTAGTACACTTGAAAACAACTACGGGTTTGATCTTCTGCGCTATCGATTAAACCTGAAAAGATTAAAGAAGCAGCTGGTAACAGGAGATCACAGTATCCTCGGTGATTTTACCTGTTTTGCTTCGCTTACTGCCTACGAGGGGAAGAAATACTTTCTCACATCTTTAATCTATCCAACAGACCTTTCCTATCTCGATACTACTGTCACCGAGACACATGAGCGGTTTTTTGACCCTATTCTCTCTAAAGCCCTGATCTACCTTGATAGTCACTTCATGAATAAAAGTGAAATCGACGGTTTTAGCTTTGATATAGCATCATCAGCACACTCCTACTACGGTGATAAAAAAACCATACTGGAGTACTACTTCCCCATAAGTCAGGTTACTCTGTTTGCCACAGACAAGACGGACGGAAAAGATCTTTTGGCCCGTTCTATAATCGTTACCCCCAAGGAATTGGCCAGCAAAGATAACGAGGTCGCTTCAACAAAAGTAGAAGATAGTGTGGATTTGGAAAAACTGGATGGTTTGGAGATAATGACCCTGGTGAGCGAAAGGGAGAGAGGAAACGATTACATCATCTCCCGTTCCTGGACGCGGGGAAGACATACCATGAAAACTATTGAGAAGAGAAAGAATTTTAGAGGGGAGGGAGACATTATCGATAAGGCGGTACTACGGTACATCGGTCCCCCGGACCTCTACGGAACAAATATTTTAATCTGGAACTTTAAGAATCGTGAAAAGGCATTCTGGTACAAATCACTCCACTCAGATTCTACAAGAATCGTAGATACCGAAAGCATCAGACCTCCTGCTGAATTCGACTTTAGCCTCGAAGATTATCTAGAGATAAAGGTGAGCGAAGAAAGACACGAGCTCTTAAGAAGTGAAGCGTATGGGGACAAGATGTGCTACGTGGTTGAGAGCACTCCTATCCAAAAGGACATACGCTATGGGAAGAGAATGAGTTGGATAGCATGTAACTCCTTTATCCCCTTAAAAATCGAATACTGGGATAGAGAGGGAAAATCATGGAAAATTGCGGAGGTCGAGTGGCAAAATGTTTTTGGATTCTGGTTTTGGAAGAGTGCAGTGATAGAAAATATTCAAACGGGCACTCAAACCTTTATCACCGTTAATGATGTGAGGGTTAATGTTGGCTTGGATAGTAGAGATTTCACCAAAGCTGGCTTAGAGCGGCAAAAACATGGATTCTCACAAGCCTCACCCCAATAGGGGAAACCATGTTTCGAGCGTTCCCCTGGCAATCCATAACGTTCATAAAAATCCCGTATCAATGGTCGTGTAGCTGATAACCAGATTATCGAAATGGTGCGGCAACACAGTAACCAGGGGAAAAAACTCTCAACATATTGTTTTTAAAGGGATTAGCGTTTCTCTTTTCATAAAACCCCCTTCACACGCATAAAGATGAAAACCATGTTACCACCCCTACTCAACAATAGCACCTTATGCTAAAGATTGTGGCACCCTGAAAGCTCCCGGCAACAGCATGAAAAAGCAAACGAATTAAAGCAATTAGGATTTTGCATCCTGGTTGCTTTTATTTCTGTGATGTTGGCATGCAATTTGTAAATGATAGTAAATAACTCGTGCACCTCGTAGCTCATACAGCTAACAATATACTCTCTTTAAGGAGGGCTAACCATGATGAAACAATTCCACAACAAGGTAATCATTGCTGCTTTGATGCTCTGTTTGGGTCTTTCCCTCTCCTGTCCGGTACGTGGTTATGCTGCCGGCGAAGAAGCTGTTTACATCACCATCAATCAGGTAGATCAGGATACAGCAGGAGAGGAAGGAATGATAACCCTTGCATCTTTGGATTCACATGAGTATGCCATAGAAATAAACCTTGATAATCCCAATCTTACGGTTGCAGCAATGAACATGGAGATTTGCACGGAGGATAGTTATCTTACCCTCGAGGGATGCGATACGACCGATCGCACAGGTGGTTTCCTCTGCCGGTCAAGGGGATATGACAATGGCTGTTGCAGTGTGAACTTATTTAGCATGAATCGTCTTGGTGTGATTGAAGAAGGAACAGGACCAGTATTCATTTTAAGATACACACTTGCAGAAGAAGCACCTGCGGGAGAATGTACAACCTTCAGCACAGAAAATACCTATGTAACAGATGCCGGAGGCAATGCTGTAGATGCCGTATCATCACCGGGGGAGTACTGCTTTGGTTCTGCATTATCTTCATGCGAGATAGGCATAAGTCCTGAAACAGCAGAAGCGGCCACAGGTGAAACCATACAATTCGACGCTCTTACCACGGGCACAGGATGTGATAGTCCCTGTTATGCCTGGCAGGTAACAGGAACGGGTGGAGGGAGCATTGACACGAGTGGGCTTTACACTGCTGGTACCCCGGGAGGAACAGATCTGATAACCGTTATCGATGAGTGTCAGGGTGAGATAATCGCCACAGCTGCTGTGTACGTCCTGGAAGATGCTGATGAAGATGGTATTCTTGATAAAGAGGATGGCTGTCTTGCATCTAATCTTGAAGATACAATCAGTATCTACAGCTGTGACAGCGGGGTTGAAAACTTCTTTCTTGATGATGGGTGTTCATTGAATGACCTCATTGCCGCATGCGACCACACGTTCATAAATCACGGAATGTTTGTAAGCTGTGTGTCCCGTCTCACCAATGGTTGGAAAAAGGAAGGGTGGATAAGCTTCAAAGAAAAGGGTGCCATTCAACGCTGTGCGGCAAAATCGTGGAGAGAAAGAATGCAGGTGAGAATAGGGGAAGAAGATGAGTAGTTCTCTCTCTCTTAAACCAATTACCCGTTAACTCCTCGGGCAGGGGCATGGTGACCCTGCCTTTTTTTGTTGCCTACAGTGAGCAGTAACCTACGATCAATCAGCTCGACGCAACAATCTTTACTGCCGCTTCGACTGAAATGCCTTCGTGCACGATAGCACAGGCAGCTTTCACCAGTTTGCTCGGGTTTTCGTGCTGAAAAACGTTCCGGCCCATTGAGATCCCTGCTGCACCTGCCTTCATTGCACCTTCTATCATGCTCAGGGTATCCTTGTCACTCAACTTTGAGCCGCCTGCGATAACTACCGGTACCATACAGCCCTCGACCACTTCCCTGAACGTTTCAGAGGAACCGGTATAGGGACACTTTATTATATCTGCACCTAATTCTGCACCAACCCGTGCAGCATGTTTCACCACTGCAACATCCTTTTCATCCGCAATGGTGGACCCCCGGGGATACATCATTGCAAGCAGTGGCATACCCCATGTCATACACTCAATTGCTACCTTACCTAAATCTTCAAGCATCCGGGCCTCATCATCCGCACCGATATTAATATGTACGGACACACCATCTGCTCCCATCTTCAGTGCCCACTGGACAGTATTGACCAGGACTTTGCGGTTGGGGTCAGGACTGAGCGATGTGGAGGCTGATAAGTGGAGAATCAATCCGATATCCTTACCCGTACCTCTGTGCCCATGGAGGGACAATCCCACGTGCCCCAGGACTGCATTGGCCCCTCCTTCAGCAACCATATCAACAGTTCTGTCCATGGCAATTAATCCCTTTATGGGCCCTACGGTCACGCCATGATCCATGGGGACAATAACCGTTTTTCTGGAGTTACGATTAATAATTCTTTCCATTCTAATGAGTTTACCCGTCATCTCTCTCAACTCCCCTATGCTATTGTCTCAGGAATTCCAAAACTGCTTTGTTGGCCTTTTCCGGAATTTCCCAGAAAAATCCGTGAGCACCACCTTCAATAATCTGCAATTGGGCACCGGGGATGGCTTCGGCAAGTTCCCGTGCCGACCATGGAGGGGTTAAAATATCCTGACTTCCCACCATAACCAGCGTAGGGGTCTTTACGGCTTGCAGCCTGTCCAGTGCATCAAAAATCCTCGTAGCATCTGTCTGACGGCAGAATGCCCCCGATGATTGCGGGAAAGGAGAGTTTTTCATCATACTCACCATGGGCTCTACCGCTTGAGCATCTTTGAGAAAATCGTGGGTCATACACCACATCATAATCTCAGTAGGGAAGATTTCATTTTTTGTGTCATGTGTTTTGATAAACTTAATCGGTTCAAGGAAGGAAACCTTAAAACGGGCAAAGTGCCCCATGGTAGAGGCAAGGATAAGTTTGTTCACCTTCTCCGGATAGTTAAGGACAAGTTCCTGGGCAATAGCACCTCCCATTGACCCTCCCAGTACGTGGGCACGCTCAATAGCAAGTACATCCATAAGACCGGCCGTGTCTGCAGCCATTTCTGCAATAGTGTAAGGGCCTGTTGCCTCAGAACTTCGTCCCACATCTCTATTGTCGAAGGTAATTACCTTGAAATGCTCTGCAAGTTCTGGTAGCTGCAGCAGCCAGCCGGTAGAGTCACTGCCCAGACCCATGATCAATACGAGGGGTTCACCTTCTCCGTGGACCTCGTAGTACAGCTTCTGGCCGTTTGTTTCTGCGTAGCCACTTTCCATAGGGTAATCTCCTTGAAACTGTTAGCATAGGATACTTAAATTTTTGAATTGTGCCGGTAACACATGATAGTTTGGTTCCGTTTATCCTGTGATGGACTATGATAAAACAAAACCCACAAATAATCAATGGTGAATCAACCCTACAGCAGCTTGCTACTTGACACCTCATCGGGAGATCGGTATAATTACTGGTAAGATGGGTAGGATACACTACTGCAATGTATTATAAATCAAAGTTTTTTATCGAGCTCTTGCTATGTTTTTTTTCACCGCTGTAAAAACCAAAACCCTTATCGTGGCCCCATTGCTCCTCCTCCTTATTGCCCTGACAGTAAATGGGGCTTCATCGGATGAGGTGCAGTCAAAACTTGAACAGGCCCGGACAGATCTGCGTATCAGTCAAGCGACTGAGGACCGGATCACTTCCGAGTTCGAAAAGATTAAGCACTCCGGGAAGGCAACTCCCGAAATTATAAAGGATTATGAGACCTACATCAGCCGCGTTCAAGCAATGGTTGCTGAGAACCAGAAGATTGTTGATGCTCTGGAGGCGGCATGTTCGAAGCACGTTCAGTCAGGGAAAACAACGGGTTGCTCACAACCAGCCCAAAAAGAAGGGACACTCGCTCCAGGCAGTATGGTCGAAGAAGAAACGGATGAATTGGCTACTTTAGATGGTGAGTTAAACGATTCCCTGGCTGCATTTGACGAAATGCTGCTCCAGGAAATGGATGACATTCGCGCACAATCAGATAGCAAAATGAGAGAGCTTGCTGAAGAAGCCGCTGCAGCAGCAGGTTCACTGCGGGACCAGGGGGTGGATGTGAGTGGCACCTCAGAGGAAGCCGGCTCTGATGAGGAACCACAAGGGTCCTCCTCAGACGGAGCAGACAAAGATCGACAACAGGGGGAAGACCAGGCTGAACAGGGCGGAAGCTATTCAAAGGTCCCCACAACCGATAAACGGGAGGGTAAATCCCGATCAGATGATGGAACAACCTATGGTAAACGTTCCGAACAGCCCCCCGAAAGTGCGCAGGATGATGATATTGTAGCCCGTCAACTGCGCGAAGCGGCAGAGAAAGAGACTGACCCGGAACTCAAAGCAAAGCTATGGAAGGAATACGAGGATTATAAGAAGGGCAGCAAGTAACCATATCCTGGCAATCCTCACAAAAACACCTGTCGCCAGACAGTGCTCCATGACTTAAGCCTGCTGAGTTTCTTTGCTTTTATTTGAGAAAAATACTTATAGACCTTTCACCATGACAATCTTATCTCGCCATGTTCTTATACCATGCGCACTCCTCTGTTTGCTCACCGCCTGTGCTTCGCTTAATGCCCGTAAGACCGCTCAAATAAAGATAGCACAAGCCCAACAAGAAATCCCCGAAGATCAGCTCTTAGACGTTGGTATTACCGTTTTTGAAAGTGATGAAATCACAAATAAAAGGGCAAAACAAGAAGGCACCAACCTTGATGTAAGAAAGGCGGAGAATCATTTTATACCCTACCATTTAAAGAACACCCTGGAGCAAAGCGGTTACTGGGGAATGGTTCGGGTTACACCTCTCGAATCTGAGTCGGCAGACGTTCTCGTAACGGGTGAAATCATTGAATCAAATGGTGAAAACCTGACCGTCAGAGTTGTCGCCACCGATTCACGGGGTACTGTCTGGCTGAAAAAGAAGTATAAAGCCACGGTAACCGACGAGGACTATAAGAACACCATTCCGGGGCAGCATGATCCCTTTCAGGGGCTCTATAATACCATCGCCAATGACATGGCACACCATATGAAAAAACTGAGTTCCGATGAGATTAAAACAGTACGCACCATTTCAAAGCTACAATTCGCCAAGGACTTTGCTCCCCAGCCTTTTGAGGACTATCTGCAAGAAGGCAAAAACGGTAAGCTTTCTCTTAATCGTCTTCCCGCTGATAATGATACCATGATGGACCGCCTCTTAAAGATTCGAGAACGGGAATACATGTTCGAAGATACGATCAACGAATATTATGAGGGATTCTACAATGAAATGTGGCCTCCCTATACAGATTGGCGCATGTCCAATTTAACAGAACGTATTGCCCTCGCTCAACAAAAACGATCAGCCCTGTTGCGGGAAGTTGGAGGAGCACTGCTGGTTGCGCTGGCTGTATTCATGGAGGTGCAGGATGTGCACAGTTCTCCTGCTTTAACGGGAGCGCTGATACTTGGGGGAGGACAGGTATTCTTAAGTGGTATTAACATATCAAAGCAATCTCAAATGCACTACGAAGCACTTAAAGAACTTGGTGAGTCCTTTGGAAGTGAAATGCAACCTGTTGTAATGGAGTTTGAAGGCAAGAAATACGAATTAACGGGTTCAGCCGAAGAACAGTATAAACGCTGGCGTGAGCTACTGCACGAAATATACTACGCTGAAACCGGGTTTGCTCCTTTAGATGTCTCTCCAACTCAAAACCCCTAGCAGATCCAGCACGCTAACCACGAAGTGCACCCTGAGTTAAATACGTGCACTCATTTAACCGGGCAGGCGAAGAAATAAAAGATACATGATGCACGATACAGGATGCATGATTGAGAAGTCATGAACAACGGAGTCTCTCGTGGACGACAGCACAGAGCACACAAAAAAATCGGATGGAAATAATCACATACCGGGGGAGGAAACATCTTCAAGCAACGGAGATGCACTAATAACGCCTCTCAAGGTACCGATCCAAGGAGAAAAAACCGCTCGTTCAACTATCCCGCGAAGCGATTCAGCAAAACGCGTATATGTCATTGCAGGACTGCTCATCATGATCATTGGAGGGCTTTGGTTATTCAGCTATCTCTCCCGCAATCCTGTTCGAACCGTTTCCCTCCCACGGGAAAAACCACCACCGAAACAACCAGCACAGGAGTTACCGTCTACCATCCCCCTAACCCCCACGGATGGAGGAAACAACACAGAACACAGTGCCCAGGATAAGATAGCAGCAGAACAAAAACTTGCTGACTTTCTGCAGGCTAAAAAGACATTGGATGGGAAAGGAGTAGCTGAGTGGGGGGGTGAAGTGTATGAGGAGGCAGTCCAGCTCGCTAAAACAGCAGATGAGGCATTCATCAAAAGAGAATTCACGGCTGCCTCCCGGCACTATGGGGAGGCCCTGGTACTGCTCAACAAGTTACTTAATGGCATCGATGCTACCGTGGAGCGCTTTCTTGATCAGGCTCAACGGGCACTCAAAGAAGGAGATGGTAAGCGGGCAGAGCAGCTTTTCAGTGTCGTCTTGATGATTGATCCGGGAAATGACTCCGCCCGGCACAACCTTGAGCGGGCAAAAAATACTGAAGCCGTGATGCAGTTGATCGCTTCAGGTGCAAGCCATGAAGAAAACAATGATCTCTCACGTGCCCTTACTGACTACCAGGAAGCCGTGCACCTGGATCCTGAATCAGAAAAGGCACAAACCGCTTTACGCCGTGTAAAAAATCTGATTGCCGCTGAACAATTCCAGCAACTCATGTCAGCGGGATTTAAGGCTTTGAACGAAAGGGATTATACTGGTGCTCGTTCCTCTTTTCTCAAAGCCCGGTCTTTTCAGCCCGATTCTCATGAGGTCAAAGATGCCCTGCTTCAGGTAGATACGGCCATTCGCTTAGCACGCATTGAAGCGCTCAGGGAAAAAGCCCTGACTTCAGAGAGCTCTGAAAAGTGGCATGAGGCACTTTCCTCATACCAGGAAGTTCTCACCATTGATAGCTCCATCCAGTTTGCTTTACACGGTAAAGAACGTTCTCTGAAACGCAAACAGCTTGACGAATCGATGCAGCGCTATTTGGAAAAGCCCTCTGTTTTAGAATCTGATCATTCCCTTGAAAAAGCCATTACGCTGCTTAGAGAAGCCAGACAGATTGAACCACACGGTCCCCGTTTAACCGAGCAGCTCAACCAATTAGACAGGCTGGTAACGGAAGCCCAGATACCGGTACCGGTAACTATCGAATCAGACAGCTTAACTGAAGTCGCCATCTATAAGGTAGGCAAACTGGGGCGGTTTTCTATCCGGGAGCTGACCCTGCGACCGGGGACCTACACCATTGTGGGAGCGCGCAAGGGATTTAAGGATGTAAGACAGAAAATCGCAGTCAAGGCAGGGAAAGGCCCGATAGAGATCACGCTTAAATGCAGTGAAAAGATATGAGTCGCATTTTCAGGATACAAAACACAAAGGGTATAACAATCATTTCCCCCGCTGACTTTCCCGTTCTGATCGGGGGCAGTCCTGATGCAGGGATACCCATTGCCGGTCTGGGAGAACAGGAGGTAGCAGCTTACATAAGCCTCCACGAAGAACAGCTTTACATCCATCCCGGGAAAATGGGGGTTCCCGTAAAACATAACCAGGAAACACTTAAGGGCACTACCCCGCTGTCACCGGGAGATACACTGAAGGTCGCTTCCACGATGATTTCCTGCCGTGAAGAGAATGATGGCGTCACCCTGCAGGTTTCCCAGACGGACGAGGAGCAAACAAGCCGTCCACCGAAATCCGCCATCACTCCTATGGGGAAACAGATTATTACACCAACGCCGTTTCATCCAGGTCCTCATAAGCCCCCGTCAAAATTACCACCCCAGCTAAAACGACCACTGGTGATTATACTGGGAGTGCTGTTCTTATTCCTTGCTTACTCGGTCTGGTTTGTATTCACCGCCAAGCAGGTGGTTATCAGAATCGACCCCAAGCCCGAACGTATTTCCATACAAGGTGGTCTTTTGACGCCACGTTTTGGCGACTCCTTTCTGCTGCGATCCGGAAACTATCTTCTCAAAGCTTTAAAAGAGGGGTATCACCCGATTGAACAGCCTCTCAACGTCACTGACGAAAAGAGCCAGCAGCTCATGCTCGTAATGGAGAAGCTCCCCGGCCGCTTAACCATCACTGCACACCAGGAGGGCCAACCGTCTTCACCCATTGACGGTGCCACCGTCTATCTCGACGGAAACGAGATCGGTGTTACACCCCTTTCGGCTCTTGAAGTAGATGCCGGTCTTCGACAGCTGGTCGTCAAAGCTGAATTCTATCAAGATCTGGAAAGCCAGTTAGAAATTGAGGGGATGGGCATCTCACAGACCCTTAACCTTCCACTCGTACCCGGATGGGCCGAGGTAACGATAGCTACACTGCCTTCCCATGCCCTCGTCTCTATTGACGGAACCCCCAGGGGAGAAACGCCCTTAAGCCTGAAGCTTGCAGCAGGGACCTATGAACTGCACATAACAGCCGAGCGCTACAAACCCTGGCAGACGCAGCTGGAGGTTCAGGCACATCAACCCCCTGTTTTAGATACTATCCAGCTGCAACCTGCCGATGGCACCCTCGCACTGACTACCAAACCTTCCGGGGCAAACGTCACTGTCGGAGGAACGTTTGTGGGACAGACACCGATAGACATTTCCCTTGAGCCGGATGCAGACCACACCCTCCAGATATCAAAAGCAGGTTACGAAAATAGTGAGCGCAGAGTCAGGGTAGCTACTGCCGGTTTAGAAAAGCTCAATCTAACCTTAGTCCCCCGGAAAGGAATTGTTCATTTCAGCGTAACACCTGAGGGTGCTGAGCTCTTTATTAACGGGAAGTCACAGGGAGCCGTTCCACAGAACAGAGAGCTCACTGCAGTCACACAAACTCTTAAACTAGTAAAGAAAGGGTATGAACCCTACCAGACCACAATAACACCACGGCCCGGGTTCCCCCAGGAAGTACTTGTCACCCTTACTAAAAAGGGAGTGACCGCCGGGATCTCATCATCTTTCATCAACGCCGCCAATGGATACCCCCTCGTATTGATTCAACCCACTTCCTTCACCATGGGCTCCTCCCGTCGGGAACAGGGGCGCAGGTCAAACGAGTCTTTGCGAAACGTTGTCCTCAAACGGCCCTTTTATATGGGCTCGAGGGAAGTTACCAACAAAGAATTTCGGCGCTATCTTGCCAGTCATGATTCAGGCTTCTTCAAATCTTACCCGTTAAATCAGGAAAAGCAACCTGCTGTCCAGGTAAGCTGGGAAGAGGCCGCTCTGTTTTGCAACTGGTTAAGTGAAAAAGAAAAACTACCTCCTGTGTATAAGAAACAGGGCGACAAGCTTCTGCCCCAGAAACCCCTTCCAACAGGTTATCGCCTTCCTACCGAGGCGGAATGGGAGTATTGCGCTCGGTTTGGCGCTAATAAGGCCTCCCTGGTTTATCCCTGGGGCAACAGCTTCCCACCCCCACAAAAAACCCTGAACATCGCAGATGTATCAGCAAAAGACCTGTTGCCTGGCTACCTGGATAAGTACCAGGACGGCTATCCGGTAGCAGCCCCTGCAGGATCATTTAAGGCTAACGCGCTGGGGCTCTATGATTTAGGTGGTAATGCGGCAGAATGGTGTCACGACTACTACTCCATATACTCCTATGCCTCCAACGAACGCTATGAGGACCCCACGGGGCCTCAGGAGGGGAAACATCACCTGGTGAGAGATTCCAGCTGGAGACAATCGAGTATTAGTATGTTACGATCTGCATATCGAGATTACAGTGATGACAAAAGGATCGATTTAGGATTTCGTATCTGCCGGTACGCACAGTAACAAAATATTTTTCTAGCGTGCAGACCGGCCGGCGCCTTCCCTAACCAGCCACTACATGTGCCTTTTCAAAGAAGGCATGAAAGCAGTAACAGTACTATGTCTTACATGACGCTACTGATCCTCAGCTTCTCTTTCATGATTCTTCCCCCCACTGTTTTCCAAAGAGCACCCCTTGGAAACAGGGAATATGTTTTACAAAGAGAACAGGTTCACCAGCACACGCACGTTCAACCAGCCCCGGTCTTAATTGTTCTGGAAGGACCGCCAGGCACTACTGAAAAGCAAAAATCCGGTCGGTCAGAGAAGAACGCAACGACAACAGAAAAGCAGAAGACTACTGTCCCTGAGCAGCGTGAAAAGAACGTTCCCGTGAAAGACTTCGTGCCTACGGAAAAAATCAGGGCAGATAAAGCGGTTGATTTCCCGGCAGATATATAGCCTGCATTCAGAAAAGAATAAATGCCTAAAATTAAAAACTTAAACCACGAAGGACACGAAGAAGCACGAAGAAAGAAACAAGATACATGATGTAGGATACAGATACAATGAAGTAGGATATACGATCTGAGAAATGGGATAAAAAAGCCAAACAAAAAGTCAGAGGACAGGAGTCAGATATAAACAAATGAACGTTCAACATCGAACGTCCAACGTCGAACTTCCAATAAAAAACCTGCTTTGTTTTTAC
>Ga0209013_10003367_pt1 | contig 14183 bp, 14 predicted proteins | sample Cruoilmetagenom2_FD_187291 | JGI IMG/M metagenome (GOLD analysis project Ga0209013, IMG submission 187291) | Oil polluted marine microbial communities from Coal Oil Point, Santa Barbara, California, USA - Sample 2 (SPAdes) (version 2) | ecosystem: Environmental > Aquatic > Marine > Oil seeps ... | reverse complement strand
TTTTCGTCTACTATAGTTTTAGTAGCTGGAAGTTCTGTTGCCTGTGATATAGAACTTGTTGGAATAATTAATAAGATTATAGCCAAAACAATAAACAGTTTTTTCATTCCTCAACCTCTTTTCGTAATAGTTTAATAATTCACACTTTAATTATTGCTTTTTTAAACACTTAATCCTATTCAGCATTAGTTATATCTTTAAAAACTAAGGAACTATAAATCTTACAACCAAAGCAGTATTTTTAAATAAAAATGTTTACTCACTAACCAATTGGGGTAAATAGCAATTTTTAATTAATAGTACCGACAGAAGTATTGGTCAAAGCTTTAATTGCATCGTAAGCATTTACATACCCAGCCCCAACTTCCCAAGCTTCATACCCATTCATTGGAGTAGCACTTTGCTGTAACAAATCTTTAACCTCTAAAGGTGAAAGAGTTGGATCTACTTCAAGAATTAAGGCAACTATTCCAGCAACATGTGGGGCAGCCATGGAAGTACCGCTAAACGTTGTATAGTACGGTAGATGTGCTGGTGAAATAGTGTTCAAATCCTTTTGAGCACTCAGTACTGAAAGTGGCGTAAAAACACGAGTAGAAATAATATCTACTCCTGGTGCAGTTACCGTTGGACGATCTTCCCATTGGAATGTCTCACCATCTACAAGGACACTTCCACCTTTTTCTTTCACCCCTCTAGACGAGAAGTCAGCTAATTCTTTATTACTATTTCCAGCTGCTACAGTAATAACCCAAGGGGCTTTTTTATAATTACCAGAAATCGTTGATTCGCCTGGACCGGAATTACCTGCAGAAAAAACGGTTATGATACCACGATCATATAATTTTTTTGTAGCTATATTAATAGGATGATTTGGATCAAAATCCGTGTTTGCGTCACTTGTATCACCCCAAGAGTTTGTGATAATACGAATGTTATATTCTTGTTGATGGGTAAGAGCATAGTCAAAACCACCAATTGTATCAATTATGGCAATCGCAGCACCAGAACCATAACCGATTAATTTTGCCCCAGGAGCCACACCTTCGTATTTCCCTCCTGACATAGCACCAGTACCGCCAACAATTCCTGCCACATGAGTACCATGACCAGAAGTTGTATCTGTATTTGGAACGTTTTCAATGTATGTGATTGGTGCAAACCCGATCGTACTGTTGAGGTTTGTACTAGCCATTACGTTTTGTGAGAGATTTCTTCCTAGTTCGTGGTCCCTATGAGTCCCGTCAACTCCACTATCATTAATGACAACACCAATGTTATTTCCTGTAATTGGTAAGCCATTGTTTGCAGCTTGTAACTCAGAATCTATACGTACTTGATTAACGCCAGTTGTAAATGTTGAGGTTTCATTCTCGTATTGTAATGGGGCATTGTAATAAATGGATTGAATGCTTTGTTCAGTGGATAATTTAACAATTTGTTCTTTTGTCAAAAGGGCTCCGACAAAAGGAAGGTTTTGAAAGACTGTTGCGTTTTTTATTCCTACATCTTTTAGTATCTGTAGATTATTCTCTTCGATTTGCTGCACATCTTTAAACGTAATAATCACTTCAACTGGTAATGTTGCATCCTTTAAGATTTGTATCAGTTTGGTATCAATAACTGCCTCTTCGGATGCAGCAATTGGATTTTGATAAGAAGAATTTGAATGAAAGACAAGACCTAATGATAAGCAAATCATGCAAATAAAACTAAAACTTTTTTTCACAAATTAACACTCCTTTGAATTTAGAATATTTAGACATTACTATCATTTCATATATCCTATTGTTGTACTATTAAACATCGGACATATTCTTACTACGTAAAAAGGCATCCTTCACTACAACTTAAGTAGTAAAGAACGCCAGTGAATTACTTATAGTAATGGGACTAAATTATTTTGGACTGCGTAAATAATTGCCTGTGATCTACTTTTTACATCTAACTTTTTAAAAATATTACTTACATGGATTTTAACGGTTTTATCACTAATAAATAATCGATTCGCAATTTCTTTGTTCGATAATCCTTCTACTAACCTTAAAAGAACTTCCAACTCCCTAGTAGTTAATGTATTATCCTCTGTTTTATATTCGCCTTGATGAAGAGAAATCAATTTTTTTGTCATTCCAGCTGGAATAACAGACTCTCCATTACTAATTGTTCGAAGTGCAGCTATTACATCTTCTGAAGGTGAATCCTTTAGTAAGTATCCATCAGCACCTTCTCGAATGGATGCCATGAAGTATTCATCGTTTTTGTACATGGTCAGAATAATTATTTTGATTGTTGGGTAGTTACTTTTCACCCACTTTGTCAATTCAATACCGTTCATTTCTGGCATATTTATATCCATGATAATTATAGTGGGATTTACTGTTTTCAACATTTCCTGTAATTGGGTACTTCCTGTTGCTTCTCCAACCACTGTCATATCAATTTCCTGTGAAATTATTGTTTTAAGACCATCTCTTAATACCGCATGGTCATCCACTAAGACTACATTAATCAACTATTTCTTCCCCCTCATATCCCATCTTTGGAATCCTTACGATGATTTCTGTTCCCTTTTTTTCGCGACTTTCTATTTGAAGCGTTGCCCCTACTTTTGCAGCATCTTCATTCATTTGGAGAATGCCATAATGCGGTTCTTTCATTGCCGCTGTCATCGCTTCATACAATGAAAATCCAATTCCATTGTCTTTTACTTTTAAATAAACTTGATCTTTTTGATAGCTTAATAAAATATCGATTTTAGAAGCTTGAGCATGTTTCATGCAATTTCGAATACTTTCTTGAATAATTGAGAAAATAATTTTTTCAATTAATAAACTAAGTCTGGTCTGTACCCCTTTTGTTTCAAATGAGATGTCCAAGTTTGTTTCCTGCCTAAGTTCATCTATTTTATTATTTATTGCAGTATGCAATCCCACTTGTTCAGTTGGGTAAGGTCGAAGTGCATAGATGGAGTCTCTTATTTCTTTTAATCCTTTTCTTAGTACAGTGTTGCTCTCTATTATTAGATCTTGAGCAACTTCTGGATTAACAGTAATATTCTTGACTGCTATATCAAGCTTCATAACTGCCCCTGCTAAGGTTTGTGCAATTCCGTCATGAATATCATGCGCTATACGATTCCGCTCTTCTAGTAAAATCCTTTGTTCTTTTTCTGAAAACAACATTTGGGTTTTCAGGAAAATGGCTAACTGATTAGCAATGGTTGCGATTGAATGCACATCTTGCACAACAAAACTATTAGTCCGAATTTTCGTCAAAATTAGGCAACCAAGCAATTCATTGTCCACAATGAGAGGCGCGAAGACTACTGCGTGAATATGTCCATTAAAATAATTAGATAGAGGTGCTTTATGTAAATCTTGCTTGTTGTATACTGTAGTAACTTGTACCCGATCTAATTCCTCTAGTTTTCCAAACTGATCACCATCTTTATTCAAATAGCCTTCCGCTATAATTAGTTTCCATGTCCCTTTATCATCTCGTGTAAATAGAAAACTTTCTTCATATGAAACAACTTCATTTAAGAGAACCTTAATATTATCTTCCCAATCTATTATTGGAATTGCTTTATTTAATTCCGAAGAAAAGTGAAATAAAGCTTTTAATCTTTGCTTATCTGCACGTAAACGGAGAATGATCGAACTGATAATTGCGAGAAATATCAAAGGTGATAAGAAAAAAAAGTAGGCAAAGAAATCCACTTCGCCAGTATTTCGACTCCCCAAAAAATGTATAAGAAATCCATACACTAATGAAATGGAAAAACTAAATAGCTCGCCCTTTCCTTTTTCGGCCCATATAGCAAATGGATATTTCTCTGGTCTAAGAAATAGAACAATATCAACAATAAGATTATTGATGATATAAAATAAACTAATAAACAGTAAGAAGGAGAATAAAATGGATGTAAATTCAGAGAAATGAGTGAATGGCATAATCCAGTTATTCAAAAAGTGTACTGAAGTTAAACTAAGAACTAACTGAGCTGGATTAAAAAAGATAATACGAATGGGTCTTTTATTAAGCAAAGCCGTTAATAAGACACTTATGAAATATAAGACAATCGTTATCTCTAATCCATGTACCAAGTAAATGAGATAAATAACTGGGAAAGTTAGCGAGGAATTCCCTTTTCGGAAAGGCATGGGGTAATATTCACATATAAAAATAAAAACCATTAAGAACAATAATAGGATTGGGTTCTTAATTAAAGGCAAGTTCAGTATTGAGAAAATCGCGATGGACCACCCAATAAACGAAATCACCATCATAAATAGCTGTGCAAAGTAATGTCGGTAAGATTTACGTTTCAATCTAAATCCACCCTATTCATTTTTTTTAGACTATACCCGCATTATATTGACCGTAAACATGAGATATTGAATTATATAATCTGTATCCATTTCCTATTCGGGCGGGAATAAGTTAGGAGCAATTTAAATGTAAGAAAACGGCGTGAAGCTGATGACCTTCTGCCGCTACTTTTTACTTATTTTAGATTTTTTAACCACGTATCATAACCTTCACCATTTAAATGAATCCCATCAACCGTAAGTTCTTTTTTTAATTGCCCGTTCTCATCTTCAAAATGACGATTCAAATCAACATATTGTATTCCATTTTCTTCTGCAATAGTCTTAAGAACCTTATTGAATTGATCGATTCTTTCATTTGATATCGTATGGTTATAATCTTGGTTGTTAATTGGAAGAATGGATTGGAGAATGACTTTGGTAGAATTTTCATCAAAAGAGTGAACAATTTTTTCTATATTATTTTGATAAACATTCATGTCTATATTTTGACCAATATCATTAATACCAACCATAATATAAACTTCCTTTGGGTTTCGATTAACAACTTCATCAAGCCTATTTAAGATACCCTTTGTATCATCCTCAACAATTCCCCTATTCAAAACATCCTCACCTGTGAAATATGACTGGAACTCCCCATGATCGGTGATGCTGTCACCTAAAAAAATTTTATCCACATCAATATCATTGAGAGTTTCAAAAAGTTTTTTCTTTTGAAGATAATAATCTGAATATTTTTGAGAAGAAGTCAAAACTTTCATTTGTTCTTTTAAAAAGACAATTCCTCCTTGTTTATATACCATAAGACTTCCCGCTCCAACTAATAAGATATTAACAAGTAAAGACAAAACAAATAGAACCTTAATTTTTTTCAACTTAAACACTTCCTATTTTAATTCAATTCCAAAATGTTAATTATCATTTTGATGAAATATTATTTTTGTATAACAAATTATATTACCTTTATTGCGTATACATAAACCTAGTTTTTATATGTAAATAAGATTAACTCCAAAAAGCTTCCAAGAGTAATCTTGGAAGCTTTAGATAGTTTTATTTTTAATCAGATTCTAATCAGTTCACTAATTTTAGTCTTATCAACACATATTCGGAGGTAATGCGGGGTCTGGACCAGCCATCAATACAGAAGGTGGAGTATTAAAAATATATGGTGGAGCTGGTTTTAGTTTTGGTTTTCCTCCAAAAGGAACAGGATGCTCAACATATTGGAAGGTTCCTTCCCCGTCCATACTTGGACCACTAGCCCATCGTCCTTCAGCACTTTCGTTTCCTTGGGAGAGGTTAAATAACACATAAGATACTTCACGTTTTTCTAACTCTCTTGGGAAAGTACTTGGAACTACGACATTTTCTTTTGCTTCTAACTCCTTGATTGCCGCAATCCATTGATTCTGATGCATCGTATCTCGAGCAATTAACCAAGAAAGCATATCTTTGACTCCTCTGTCATTCGTCATTTCATACAAACGACAAACTTGTAGCCTTCCTTGTGACTCTGCATTTAAATTAGCTCTGAAATCAGCCAACAGATTACCACTCGCAATGATATAATCAGCCGTCCATCTATTTCCTACACTATCTGCAGGCATAGCTCCAAGACCAGATACAATAGCATGTTGCGGATTCATTCCACCAAGAATAGCCCCAATTATCGGATCCTTAGCAGCCGTCTCTAAGTCCCCAACAGGTGCTCCATCTAAAAGTCGTGCAATCATAGTAGCTAACATTTCGATATGGGCCATTTCTTCTGCACCTGTATCCATCAGCAAATCTTTATATTTCCCATTTCCACGAACATTCCAGCCTTGGAAAAGATACTGGAGTGCAACAGAAATTTCCCCAAACTGCCCCCCTAGAACTTCCTGTAATTGTCTAGCAAAAATGGGATCTGGTCTTTCTGGTTTTGCATGATATTGTAATTCTTTGACATGGTAAAACAATCTATTTTCCTCCGCTCATTTGTCATTAACGTAACAAAATTAGTGTATGAATGAGGAGGAGTTGTGGTTACTAAGGAAGTGTGCATGAGTAAACAATTGAGTCTTAAGTCTAAAAAATGTTTGAAAAGTAAGTAATTGAGTCCTATTTCATACAGATTTCTTCTCTATAGATAAAATTTCCAAGAAAAGTTTTCGACAAATTTCGCGCTTTTCCCCTTCTGTGGATAAAGTTATACACATTTCAACACACGTTTTAACTACATTATTACGAGTTACGAACAAATTAATCACAAGTTATCCACCTCGAGTTGTGGATAAGAGAGCAGTTGTTCTATTCAAAACTATCTGATAGATTTAAATTACTCAAAAGAAACCTATTAATCGGAGGTGAATTCACATGGCTAAACTATCAACTGAATTACTAATAGAGTCTTATCATAAAGCTATTGAATTGAAATTGTGCCCTGAATTTATAAACCTGTTAGAAACTGAAATTCGTCGACGTTCTCTGAACATCTAAATTAATTTCTAAAAAAGTTTCTTCATAAATTACACCCCGCTAATGTATTACACTCTTTTAAATTCCTCAAAAAGACTCCAGTAGCCGAATTTAGCTATTGGAGTCTTTATTTAATCACTCATTAGATGTCCTTCATTCTTTGATTAAGCATCGCGAATACTTGTTTTACTTTACCTTTAGGTACCGATGAATAGAGGTCCCCCATACTTACTTCATAATGACATGCTTCTTCACTTGTTTCTCTTAAATAGCTCGTTAAACCAATCCCTGTTTCATTAAAAATACCAACTAGTATTGACTTAACCTTCTCTATAGGCGCATTAAAATGGACATGGAACATATTTGAAACTGGCTTAATTGGCATGGTTGAAATCATCTCACACATGTTATAAAGTCCAGCTAGCTCTTTCGCTTCTTCATGATACTGTGCCATTTTTTGAAAACGTTGTTCAAAATAATAATCTGCACTAATAATATAAGGATACAAGCTTATGAGATCGCCACCATGTCGTCGTTTCCATACTTTCGATTTCTCCGTAAACTCTTGATCACCTGCGAGAATTGCTCCAGCAATCCCACCAATCCCTTTATATACCGATACATATACACTATCGAAAAGACTACAAACTTCTTCAGCAGACTTTTGGTAATAAGGAAGAATTTCTAGAAGTCGAGCACCATCCAAATGTAGCTTTATTCCTTTTCCTCTACAATATATAGAGATTTCTTCGAGCGTCTTATAATCTGGTAATTGACCGCCAATCTCGCGTTGAGGTAATTCGAGTAACAAGCAAGCAATCTCCTCATGAATATTAATCACATCGTCTAATTCAATTATACGACTCTTTTCCCCTAATAATATGGTCTCAATTTGATGTAATTTTTTTAATCCATCTTCCTCATGAATTTCTAAATGACTCAACGGATGGTATGCTACTTTTTTCAAATTTTTCTCATCACACCAGATTCGTAGCGCAATTTGTTGAGCCATCGTGCCACTTGGGAAAAATACTGCAGCCTCTTTGCCTAAAAATGTAGCCATTTTCGATTGAAAATCTTCGATAATCTTGCCTTTTCCGTAAATATCACTTTCTTGATGTCCCTCATATGCCTGCAATGCCTCTTTAAGTATTTGTACGTCTCTTTTCCCGTGGCCTGCTAGTTGAAACTTGGTTTGTTTATATGCTTCTAATAAAGAATTCGTTTCGCTCATTCAATATGCCCCCCAAACTATTCGTGTAAAATAGTATAACATTTCAGATTTTCAAAAACTTGAGAATTAAGTGGACAACAAAAAAGACAAGGAATTATTTCTCCCTGTCTTGTTCCTCAGTTTTAATGGCCACTTATTTTTCTTAGTCTTTAACTCTCTTTGCATCTGCTTTAATATCAGTTTCTTCAGCAAACTCAGTACGTAAGTCTGTTTGCTGATAATAGCCTTTGTTATTATTTTCACTTATTGGAGAATCTTTATCAAATACTTCTGCTTCCATATAACGGTGGAAAAATAACTCGCCCATCGTAATAATAAGAGCAGAAATAAATGAAGCAGTGCCTAATGCAATGGGTTGCTCATATATATAAGAACCCACTAACCAGATTCCTAACATTGCGAGCCCGAAATCAGTAATTGATGCAAAAACGTTCCCGATTCGGGGTAGGATAAAGACATCACCAATATATGAAACACCTGTTAATAAAACACTTGTGATGAGTATATCCGTAAAGGAAACGCCATAATACAATCCTAAAACAATCCATAATACAACTGTAATCATAATGAATTTTATAAATAATGCTTTAATGTACATGGGAAAACTTCCTTTCTTCTTTTCATTTCGTTAACTTAACTTGTCCACTTTTTTTGTTTTAATTCTAACCTTTATCGCCCTTTCCCCCTTTAATACTATTAAAAAATATAAAGGAGTCCTAATATCCACAACCTATTTTCTGATTCCTTTTATCCTTTATTCTATTTATTATCATTCGGTTTTTGTCCGACAAACTGGATAACATGAGACAAGCCGTTATGAAGTTTCCCTTCATTACGTACAACTTCACCCATGAAAAAGTGAACAATACGCCAATCTCTGAAAGTTTCCCAAAACTCTTCTGGTCCATATAAAAAGTCCAAGTCTTTTGGTCCTCCACTCTCATATGGAATTTGATGTTTGGAATAAACTTCAGCTAAAAAGTATCCACCTGGTTTTACAACTTCTTCCACGCTTAAAAGAGTTTTATTACGTAACTCTGATGGAAAATGCCCAAATATACAAACGAGTTCATCCCATTTGTTTTTTTCCCACAACGCATCATTTAAATCAACGAGTTCCGTTCTAACAGATACATTTTTTTCTTCAGCAAGTTTTTTTGTTTTTGCTAATCCAGCTTCCGCATAATCCCATGCAGTAACTTTCATTCCTTGTTCAGCTAAAAAAACAGCATTACGCCCTTCACCTTCTGCAATAGATAGTGCATTACCTGATAATTGAAGCTGACTATGGGCTTCTTCCAAAAATACATTCGGTTTAGTCCCATAAACATAGTTCTCATCTTGAAAACGAGTATTCCAATGATTCATTGTCAATTCTCCTTGTAAAATATTTTCTATTCGACAGTCTTTCCGATATCATTTATTTTATAATATTCGTAATAAATGTAGGTATTAATCATAATGGGTTGCATAAAATTTCGTTTCAAAAAAGAAATATTGGAAAACAGAATCCCTATGTAATTTACTTAACTTTGTTTAATTACACCTCTTGAGTGGTATACATAATACTAAGAAACAATAATGGAGGGATTACTTTGACAGTAAAACTAACAGTAGAAAATGCATTGCAAGCGAAAACGGAGATTGAAAAATTAGAAACTCAAGGATACACACACGACGATATTTACATCTTTGCACATGATAAAGATCGTTCGAAAGACATCACGGATGCTCTTAATACAGAAAGTGTCGGTATGAAAGAACAAGGCTTTATCGACAGCATGAAAAATATGACGAGTTCACGCGGTGATGAACTACGTGCCAAAATGGCTGCAGTTGGTTTATCTGATCAAGAAGCAGAACAATATGAAAAAGAACTTGATAAAGGTAAACTAGTCGTTATTGCTTACAAAAAATAAAAATGTAATTGTAGGACATCTCATGGCAGAATTGCCTGAGATGTCTTTTTATTATGCACTATTTATATTATGGTCTTATACAAATGAAGAAATGAGAAAGACGTTAGTTTCAATACGCACTATTTTCTAAGAAAAAATCGTGGCTTTTGAATATATTTAGATAGAAAAACGAACTCTTGAATGTTAACAAGAGTTCGTTTTTTTTATTTTTGAATATATTTAACGTACAGGATTTCCAATAACTTCTTGGATAGAGCTTATCTTTTGAATTTGGTGAAATTCTTGACCAAAGCTCATAGCTTTTCTAGCGACTTCTGGTCGAATTCCTGAAATATAGCTTTCAATTCCCATCAAATTTAATACTTGAACCAGCTGAGTGAGTTGGAAAGCGACAGCCTCTTCAATTTGACTGACACCCGAAAGATCCATTATTAAGCTTTCCACATTCACTTCACTACATTTCATAGGAATTTCATTTAATAAAGATAATCCTCGGTCAGAATTAATAACACCTATGACCGGAAGAACAGATACTTTATCACAGATTTTAATTAGAGGAATTTCCAAAAGCTTAATCAAAGCTTGGTGTTCGGACAATCTTTTTTCATTGAATTCGTGGTAGTATTCTGTAAACTTTACAACCATTTCGTCAAAAGCCGAATGAATCGTCTCACTCAACTCAGCTACTAAGTTTTTACATACACTGTCATCCGTTTGTTCAATGAACTGTTTAAGGTAACTCCAAAAAAGTTTTCTAGTCTTTCGAAGAAAGTTTATGACTTCATGAATGGCGATTCCATTTTCGACCCGTGATTTTGCAATAATCTGCGCCCATTCCTCCAACTTTCCTTGGAAATTATCTTCATTCTTGTCAAAAGAAGATATCATTAGTTGAATGGTTTGTTGATGCTGCTGTCTAAGAATTCTATCCACGTCCCATGGTGCTTCACTCGAATAGAATGACCCAGGCAGAACGGACCTATTATTCATCCACTCTTCTGTCATTTGGTCGGCGTGTTCTTTTAGATAGCTAAATAATTCTTTCGAATGCATCATGTACAGAAGTCCCCTTTATATGCGCAGTGAAATACATTTTCGATTTTTTCTTATTTTAATAGTAGCTGATTTTCACATAAATAACTACCCTCTATATCTCGAATTAAACATATTGCTAATACTAGACTATACAAAGTCATGTCAGATAGACAAGCCATTTTCGGAAGGTTTTTAGCAACAATTATAAATAAAAACTGGGCTCATCGCTTCGCTAGCTCGAAGAGGGTAGAAACGGAAAAAACTAAACGATATAAAAAGGGGACTGCCCTTGGTCATATTTAATGACTTTTGGGGCAGCCCTGTTTCTCATTTTAATTAAATTAGCAGATTTCGTAATAGCGACCCGAAAAATAGGTTAATGGTTTTCCTTCATCACTTATTGAAATATCACGAACTTTGCCAATATATAATGTGTGGTCGCCTTCAACATGTGAGTTGTGAACATCACAAGTAATGTTTGCTAAAGCTCCATCTATGACAGGCATTGCATTAAACGATTTAAAAGCGATATCACGTTTTTCTTTAATCTGACCTGCAAAGTACATCGACATCTCTTCTTGATCATTCGCTAATAAACTCACTGCAAAAACACCGGAATTTCTAATTGATTCATTCATTTTTGCTTTATTCGCTACAGAAATTAATATTAACTTCGGTTCGAGAGAGACTGACATAAAGGCATTCGCAGTCATACCTTGTACTTCCCCATTAAGTTCGGTTGTCACAACAGTAACCCCCGTTGCAAATTTCCCCATTGCCGTTCTAAAGGTTTGATCATCCATCGATATAATACCTCCTTTCAAAAAATACTGTCTAGATATCGGAAGTTTCTAAGTTACGAATATAGGTTTGTGCTGCTTAAGTGTTGGTTCTGACAGCTCAATTATTTCATTGGTGAAAATATCTTGCACGACCGAAGCTTCATTAAACCAACGATCAGGAGCTTCATGACCCCAGAATGTTTGTCTCCTTGGGTCATTTATATCCCAACGAATTGGTTTAAAATCAGGATCACATGTTAAGTAATCTCCGTTGTAAAGTTCAATTCTGTGTCCATCTGGATCACGCAGGTAAAGGAAAAATGCATTTGAAAGTCCGTGTCTCCCAGGTCCGCGTTCAATACCTGACGTATAGCCCATTGAAGCAAGAACATCGCATGCATGAATTAAACTAAGCTGATCACTTAACCAGAAGCCAATATGATGCAGACGGGGTCCTATTCCATTCATAAATGCAACATCATGGACACTTGGTTTTCGATGTAACCAAGCTGCCCAGATTTTTTCATCTTCAGCAGCAGTATATTCAGAGCAAGCAAAGCCCATTTCATTAATGTAGAAGTCATACGCCTTTTCAACGTCAGGAATCATACAATTAAAGTGGTCAATGCGTTGCACTTTTGCCCCTTTATATAAATCGTAACGTTGCAGCATTCTTTCCGCTGGATCCATCTCAGCGTAGAATTCAACTGGTAGGCCAGAAATATCTTGAACTCGTAGGGCTCTTCCAATTGAGTGTTGTTGACCTTTTTCAATCCATTTCGTTTTTAACCCTTTTGTGGAAAATAAACGTGCTAGCCCATCTAAGTCTGTATCAGCATATACTTTATAACTCAACACTTCTACACTCGGAGCATCCGCTTTTTTCAGATGTAAAGAGTGATGATTGTGTTCCTCCAAACCTCTTAAATAGAGATTACTCGCGTCTGATTCTGTTTCAATAAAGCCCAGACCGTTTACGTAAAAATCATATGATGCTTCTAAATCCACAACGTTTAATACGCATCGACCGGTACGAATTATGTTAAAATCCATTTCATATCCTCCTCTCTTAAATGCTTATAAAATGAGGCTTTTCGTTTTTATTTGACTTAAGAAATCTTGTACATAACCTTTGTATTGCTCTTTTTCATAGCCTTCAAAGTATGACATTCCCATACGTACCGGATCGCCAAAGAAGTAATATTCATAGTGCATTTGACGGCTTCCGAATGCGCTCATCGTCATATCCCATGCTAAACGGAACAATTGAGTACGTTCATACCCATCCAAGTTTTTCCCTTGTAAACCTCTATTTAAAATTGGACCAATCTCTGCATGTGAGAAATCTGCTTCAGTAGGTATTCCCATAAGTCCTGAAGCTCCTAGAACTCGCAAGATTTCAATCATTCGAGGATAAACCCTTGGATACCAAGTGCGTGCAGCATTTAAAGCTTCGAAATCAGGCGTCATTGTTCCCGAAATATCCAATTTGGCATTGTGTTCTGCACGGTAAAGATGAGATTTCATTGTTTCGAGTGTTAACATGATTTCTGTTCCTTTGTCTTGAACATGTTGGAACTGATCAATTCCAATCGCATCCATAATACTTAGAACAACACCTAATAAGAATTCTGTCTTCACCACATTCTTTGAAATAACTTGGTGTGACATATGAACAACAGCATTGGTTTCTCTAAATGTTCGATTACAAACAGATGAGTTTCCACAAACAAAGACGCGCTCCCAAGGAACGAATACATTTTCGAATGAAACGATTGCATCGCCTTCCTCAAAGCGTGAAGATAATGGATGATCCCATTCACTTCTACCATAATCGAATGATTCACGACTTAAGAATTTAATACCAGGTGTATTGTTTGGAATGGCAAACGCTAGTGAATACGGATCATCTAACTCACCTGCTTTTTTAACTGTAGAAGGGAACACTAGAATTTCATCTGTAATTCCGCCTTGTGTGGCAAGTAAGCGAATTCCATCAACGATAATCCCGTCTTTATTTTTCTCAACTAAATGTAATGCAACGTTGGCATCCTTTTGTTCATGCTGAGCTTTTGCACGATTTACTTGTGGATGGATAAGTGTATGAGTCAGACTGATATCATTTTCCCGTGCATACTCATAATACTTTCGTGCGTTCTCGGCAAACATCGGATCTGCTTCTGCAAAAATTCCATTGTTGATTCCCATGGCCATTACTTCTGCATTTAAATAATCTGGGGAGCGTCCCATCATCCCTCCAGAAGTACGAGCCCATTCTTGAATCGCTTCCCGTCTAAAAATTAAATCATCAATTGTTTTTGGCTGAAGGAAAGTTGATCCTACTTTGTGTCCTGTTGTAGGAGACGTGTAAAGCATTTTATCCGGCTTGGCATATTGCAAATCATAGAGGTTCGCC
>Ga0209013_10003366_pt1 | contig 14184 bp, 10 predicted proteins | sample Cruoilmetagenom2_FD_187291 | JGI IMG/M metagenome (GOLD analysis project Ga0209013, IMG submission 187291) | Oil polluted marine microbial communities from Coal Oil Point, Santa Barbara, California, USA - Sample 2 (SPAdes) (version 2) | ecosystem: Environmental > Aquatic > Marine > Oil seeps ... | reverse complement strand
TCCCGGCTGGTGATCGCTATTTCATAATCTTTTAAAATCTGTGCCCTAAAATCCTCGAAGGAAATGTCATCACTGGTTTGTAGTTTAAAACTCATTAGGGAAAGATTTGTAGCAAAAATATGAAAACAGTATGATTTTTACAATCAAAAAAATCGGTTTTTTATTAATAAAAAATGAATAAACCCACTAAAAAGCAAGAACTAATTGCAAATAATTTAAAAAAATAGATTTTTTTTAAGAATAGTATAATTTCTAAAACCATTGCCTGGTGAAAAGCCCTAATAAAGTTTTAGGACTTAAAGTAATTATAAAACGAATTCGTTCTGCATAGTTCGGCTGTGCAATTTCCCAACCGTTATTAGAATATACGGGAAAATATAATTCAAAATAATCTGTAAGTAAATTAAGACGTATCCCTGAGTCATAAACGAATCTTGTGGGTTGATTTTGGTTTTTGATAAAACCTAAATCCCCATATGCTTCTATCCATCTCCAAATATTTACGCTAGAATTCGTGGTAGCAATCCAATCGTTAGAAAAAGGGTTTTCCAATTGAGATTTAAAACCACCTTCGGCAATAATTAATTGTTGACTCCATATCCCCGAATCTTCGGATCTACCCAGATAATTGTAATCAAATAAATAATCTGTGGGCCTGTCCAGCGCAAAACTAAAATAATCTCCGCTCGTCTTGTTTCTTAAAAACTTACCGGCAAAAAACCGAAAATTAAATTGGGTATTATTGACAAATAGTTTCCGGTATTCGAGATTGAACGCTAATTTGGTAAAATCAGAAGAATGTTGGGCATCCGCAAACCATGAGAAATAGTCGATAATTCCGTTGTTTGTATTTCTAAACCTTGCATTCAATACACTATAATCGGGATCGGTTTCTATATCGAGGCTAGGATCAATATTTCTAAACACATTAACATATCTCAAAGTAAGTAACTGCCGCTTATTTGAAATAAGGTCTGCAGGGCGCCATCCAAAGCTAACGGAGGGGGTAAATGTGCTATAGCGCGAGTTGACTTGAAAATGAGAAGAAGATCCACGGAGAGCATAATTAGTGACGTAAAATCCACTCTTTCCATGATAGTGCCTGTAGGTAAGTTTACCACTTCCAACCAGTGCTTTTTCTCTGAATGAATACCGTGGAGAAAAATCAAATACAAAAGGTCGTTCAAGAAGTGTTTTATTAGTAAATCTAATCCCGGGAGTTAGACCATCATATATATTAAAACCTAATGTCGGCACATAAAAAATTTGGTTGTAATAAGGATCTTCAGCATCTTTAAAAAATTGAAATTTTAACTTTTTATGGCTGATAAAGAAACCCTTTAACGCTTTCCAGTTATCTCGCTGATTAAATTCTGGAATGGTATGATCATAGTTAAGAACTAACTTGTCTTCCAAATTTCGCGGTATAGTAAAAGTTTGCTCGGTTTTAATTCCATCAAACCAATATTCAGAGACTACCTCGTCTTTTTTCAATCCGAATAAGGAGATTGGAACGTCTGTCCCTGTTTTGTTTTTGAGTGTTACATAAAGTGAATCTTGTGTTTTAACTACATTAGATATCTTAAAATCAATACGTTCGTTCGTTGAGACATAGCTTTTAAAAAACCAATCGATATCCTTTTCGGAATTCTTCTTTAAAACACGCTCGAAATCTGATGGTCTTACTGGTTTTAATTTAAATTGTTCATAGAACTCTTTGATAGCTATATCAATATTATCAACACTTGTGTAATCTGCAAGATAGGCTAAGCCAAGTCCTGCTTTATAGGTATTGGCTATTTTCTGATTAAATTTTATCAGGGAGTCATTTGGTGTGTTAAGCGCCTGATCAAGGTTTTTTCTAGCCGTAAACATATACAAAAAGGAATATTGCTCATTGAAGTCCATTTGAGCTAAATGAAATCCTTTAATCAGCCAACCTTTAGAAAGTTTTCCAAGTAGTTTTTGATCGGGATAAAATTCTTCCACGAATTTGATCATTATGTAATTGATCACGGCATCCGCAACCCATTTTTCCTTTCTTGGATTTAGGAATATGGATTCTTTTATGTAACTGTTAAGTGCAGTTTTCATAAATGTCATTTCAAACTGGAACTGCTTCTCATACGGGCGTATAAAAGAAGGTAGCTGATTTAACCCATAAATAGGGTTTTTATTAAAATCCACTTCACTTACCAATAGCTGCTCATATGGAAAGTCTCCAAGACTCTCATGAATAAAACGTGAAATCCTATTAATTGAAACACCTTGTGAAATTTCATCATATTTTGTTGCCTTGAGATCTGTTACCACTATTAGTTCGGGAGTGACATGTTTGGTAAACTTTTTTTGTGCATTCAGAATAATGTAAGCACTCTTTCTGTTTACCCCTTCCAATGTAGCTTGTTTTTTACCTGGAAATCCTGATATATTTACTTCCTTGAAATTAGTACCAAAGAATAAAGAATCAGGATAGCTGAAAATAATATTGGTATTAGTATTTCCTGTATGTAGGTCTTCAAGATTTTTGTTTGAATACAATTGCCATTGACCGTCATAAACCGCCGGTGTGAGATACCAATCTTTTAAATAATAACCCCCTTCGTTGTTATATCCATAGGGAGTATATTTATTTGGTGGCAGCTTGACAGTATAAGTAATAAATAATTTAGCGGAAGCACCCGGAACCAAAGGAGTATTGAGTTCAATTTTAATGATATCCAGGCCGAAAGTTCTACTCCAGGAGATAGCTCGGTATTCATCGTCTACAATAGTAAAAATTTCTGTCCTGCCCCGATCTTTATCTTTGGCTAAATGAAGACTCTTTTTAAATTCCTCGGCGAATCGCCTTGCAAGAGCAGTGCTTTTGTCGGAATAGGAGTTTGCCCAATCATTAAAATACAATACGCTTAGGGTATCTTGTGAATCATTTAAATATTCAAATTCCTGTTGGATATTTATTTCCCTGGTCTCTGACTCTAAAGCAGCTTTCAGGCTATTAGTATGTTGCGCATAAATACTACTAATCCCAAATATGAAATAGAAGATAACAGCTATTAATAGAAAAGTCGGAATGCGCCGTAGTAACATATTTGAATTAGAAATTTGGACTTAAGGTATGACCTTTATAGAAAGCATCAATAATTTCTACAACCTCTTCCTCTTTATCAACAATGCGTATTAAGTCGAGGTCTGTCTTACTAATATTTCCTGCTTTCAGCATAGTGCCTTTAATCCAGTCTATCAAACCTTTCCAGAAAGATATTCCGACCAGAATAATGGGGAATTTACCAATTTTATTTGTTTGAATTAGCGTAATAGCTTCAAAGAGTTCATCAAGTGTGCCAAATCCTCCAGGTAAAACTACAAATGCTTGCGAGTATTTTACAAACATTACCTTTCGCACAAAGAAATAATCAAAATCCAAGCTCTTATCATCATCAATGTAAGGATTGTCATGTTGTTCAAAAGGAAGATCTATATTCAGCCCAACAGAGGTCCCTCCGGCCAAATGCGCTCCTCTATTACCTGCTTCCATAATACCAGGACCACCGCCTGTAATAATACCATAACCAGCTTCTGAAACTTTTTTGGCAACATTTACAGTAAGTTCGTAATATTTGGTATCCTCTTTTGTCCTGGCAGAACCAAAAATTGTAACACAAGGGCCAATTGCGCTCATTTTTTCAAAACCGTTTACAAACTCACCCATAATTTTAAAAATGGCCCATGAATCATTGGTTTTAATTTCATTCCATCCTTTATGATGCTTCTCTTTCCTCATATTTTTATTTTTTTGTCACTTAAATCGATCTCATAAATCTATAGATTTAACCCCGAACTTCCAGCCTCGAATTTTTTAAACTAAATTCTTTTTTGAGGTAAAATGCGGTATAACTTTTATCGTCTTTGGCTACTTCTTCAGGAGATCCTGCCGCAACTATCATGCCGCCTCCGCGACCTCCTTCATAGCCTATGTCAATTATGTAATCGGCCATTTTTATGACATCCATGTTATGTTCAATTATCACAATGGTATTTCCTTTGTCCACTAATTTATTTAAAACTTCCATAAGCACCCTTATATCCTCAAAATGAAGTCCGGTTGTGGGTTCATCCAAAATATAAAAAGTGTTTCCTGTATCCCGCTTAGACAATTCGGTTGCAAGTTTTACGCGTTGAGCTTCTCCGCCTGAAAGTGTAGTTGATTGCTGTCCTAATGAAATATAACCTAGTCCAACATCTTGAATTGTCTTTAACTTTCTATAAATCTTTGGTATTTGGTCAAAAAAGGCAACTGCTTCATCCATGGTCATTTCGAGAATATCTGCAATAGATTGTCCTTTATATCTTATCTCCAGAGTCTCCCTGTTAAATCGTTTTCCATTACAGGTTTCACATTCAACATATACATCGGGAAGAAAGTTCATTTCAATAACCCTCAATCCACCTCCCTGACAAGTTTCACATCTGCCACCTTTTACATTAAAACTGAACCGGCCCGGCTTATAACCCCTTATAGCAGCTTCTGGTGTTTTGGCAAAAAGGGCACGTATTTCTCCAAAAACACCGGTATAGGTAGCCGGATTAGACCTTGGTGTTCTTCCAATAGGAGATTGATTAATATCTATTACCTTATCAATGTTTTCGAGACCTTTAATACCACTATATGGCATAGGCTTTTTAACTCCATTAAAATAATGGGCATTCATAATTGGATAAAGCGTTTCATTAATTAGTGTTGATTTACCACTACCAGAAACACCTGTCACCGCAATCATTTTCCCCAATGGGAATTCAACCGATACATTCTTTAAATTATTGCCTGTACAGCCTTTCAGACTTAAACTTTTCCCATTCCCTTTTCTCCTTGTATCAGGAATAGGAATTTCCTTCTCTCCTGTTATAAATTGAGAAGTCAATGTATGTTGTTCAATGAGTTCAGCTGCAGTTCCTTCTGAGATTATCTCGCCTCCATGTTTTCCCGCATGTGGACCTATATCAATTACATGATCTGCATTTTCAATCATATCGCGGTCGTGTTCCACTACAATTACAGAATTTCCAATATCCCTGAGTGATTCCAATGATTTGATCAGGCGATTGTTGTCACGTTGATGCAATCCAATACTGGGTTCATCCAATATATACAGAACCCCTACCAACTGGGATCCTATTTGTGTTGCGAGCCTTATACGTTGCGCTTCGCCTCCAGAAAGTGATTTTGAGCTACGGTTCAGCGACAAATAGTCCAGGCCCACATCTAACAAAAACTTAATTCTCGATTTAATCTCTTTTATGATCTCCTCGGCAATCTTTTTTTGATTTCCTTTTAGTTTGGAATCAAGCTGATCAAAAAAACCGGCGAGATCAGAAATATCAAGTTGACACAATTCTGCTATATTCCTATCCTCGATTTTATAATAAAGTGATTCTATTTTTAACCTTGAACCATTGCAAGTGGGGCAGGTTCTTTTATCCATAAAATCTCTGGCCCAACGTTTAATTGATGTAGAATCTGCCTGATGGTACTGGTTTTTTATAAAATTTGCAATACCCTCATAGTCTATGTGGTATAGTCTTTTTACACCCAGGGTTTTAGAATCAACTTCGAACTGTTCAGAGCCTCCATATAGAATAGTCTTAAGTGCTTCATCCGGAATTACAGATATGGCATCAGTAAGTTCAAATTCATATCGTTTGGCTATAGTTTCTAATTGCTTAAATGCCCATGAACTTTTATACTCACCAAGGGGCGCAATACCACCTGATTGTATAGATAATTTTTTATTCGGAAAAATTTTATTCTCGTTTACTTCGAAGACATGCCCCAGGCCGTTGCAATCGTTGCACATTCCCTTGGGAGAATTAAAGGAAAATGTATTGGGCTCAGGTGAAGGATATGAAATACCGGTAGTAGGGCACATTAAATTCCTGCTAAAATATCTTGGAACTGCTTCACCTTCTTCAAGAACCATTAAGACATCATCGCCACCATACATGGCTGTATTTATTGATTCGGAAAGCCTTTTATTCAAATTTTCATTATCATCTATTTTCAGACGGTCAATAACGATTTCAATATCATGGGTTTTATATCTATCCACTTTCATTCCTTTGGTGATATCCATAATTTCACCATCTACCCTAACTTTCACGAAGCCTTGCTTTCCTATTTGCTCAAAAAGTTCGCGATAATGTCCTTTTCTAGATTTAATTACCGGGGCCAGGATGCTGATCCTTTTGGCAAAATAACTTTCGCTAATAAGCTCTTTAATCTTATCATCACTATAGCTTACCATTTTTTCGCCTGTATTATAGCTATAGGCATCCGAGGCCCTGGCAAATAGCAACCTAAGAAAATCGTAAACTTCAGTAATTGTTCCCACCGTGGAACGCGGTGATTTTGAAGTGGTTTTCTGTTCTATCGCGATAACTGGAGACAGACCATCGATTTTATCTACGTCGGGACGCTCAAGTCCTCCCAAAAACTGTCTTGCATAAGAAGAAAAGGTCTCTATATATCTACGCTGGCCTTCAGCGTAAATAGTGTCGAAAGCCAATGAAGATTTGCCACTTCCGGAAAGCCCGGTTATTACAACCAGTTTTTCTCTTGGGATGGTAACGTCAATATTTTTTAAATTATGAACGCGGGCTCCCTTGACTTCAATATTCTCCTCGTAATTTATCATTGAATTAGACAAAGTTGCAAAGGTACGTTTTTGACGACTAAAAAGGAAGCGTGGTTTATTTTGATTTTGTTAAAGGCCTGTAAATAAGCTAATGCAAATCGCCATCTTGGAGTCCAATTAAAACAAAAACAATGATGCTAAACGGCTTCCTTATCTTGCTGATATTTCCTGCGCCGTTTAGGCAATTGATGCGTATGTAGTTTATTGAAAATCAAAGATTTAATAGAATTGTTTGCAAAATAAGTATTCCACAATTCAATAACACTCATTGTACTAGTTTGAATAAGATTATTTAAAGGTCTGGCATTCGCTATTATTTCTTTTGAATCGAATGACTTTAATTGAAGTGTATGAAGATTAAAGTAAAGGCCGTAGTTCCGCTTTATGTCGTAAATAATCCAGTGCCTGTCGCTGTAATTAGACCTAAAGTGTTTTGATACAAGAGGTAATATGTCAAACTCGGGTTCCACAATAATAAAATGAATACCATCTGCGGAGACATTAAATTTCATAAATGCCTCCATCTGGTTTTTTTTCTTACTCACAATATTTGCCAAATGATTTATCTTAAAAACCATGTCATCAGTTAAATCTATGTGATTGGGAGACCCTTTAGCAACTATTTTTTGAATATATAAATAAAGCAATTGTTCGATACCAGCCGTCTCACTTAAAAAAGCAAAATAAATATTCTTCATTGCGTTATTACTTCTTTGGCTAATACCATTCCAGACCCGCTTAGCTTTATTCACTTGTGTTAAAATAATTTGTGTTTCAGTAAACAAGCCCTTTTGAACCTGACTTTTTCTTTGAATATCAACAACATTTATTTTTTGCTCAAATGCAACAAATATGGAGGTTAAAAACCCATTAAAACTCCCATCGTATAGTAATATTTTTTCTCTTTCCATAACTTTTAGAATAGGCTTAATTGTTTGTTTATTGATTTCTTGGATATATTCCTTGATACATTCTGTTTAATCTTTGACAGCCTCTTTTCTTTTATGATCTCTCTATTGCTATTTACATAAAAGCTGTCATCTAATCCTCTTTGAGCCCATAGGCTTAATTTTTTAGTAATAATCTCATCTAACATGACTAAGTTCATTTGTATATATTCCAAAAATATGGAAAATATCCTAAATTAGGAAATAATCCTAAAATATTTTGGAAATAATCCAAATTTTGTATATTTGATAATCCTGAATAGGGACACTTTCCAAAATAGGATAGGGAGAAGTACTATTTAATGGTTTGATAGATTGATAACGGTTTTAAACATCTGCATAGGACGGAAAAAACAGAAAAATAGAAATGGAAAATGAACTTACTATAAAAAGATTTATTGAGATAAGGCGGGATTTGGGATATACACAGGCCGAATTTGCCCGTATGCTCGGAATTCCAAATACTACTGCCGATATAGAACGCGGACGGACCAAACTTTCTGGCAAGGTTGTCGTTGAAATGTTAAAACAATTTAATGTGAACCCGCTATGGTTATTTGGCGATAGTAACAATCAACATTTAAATTATTCGGGGACCAGTGTAATCCCAAAAGTTGTAACTGTCGATTCTTCGGATAATGACAATATGGTTTTAGTAAATGCAAAGGCCGCTGCAGGTTATCCTCAAAATATTCAGGACACAAGTTGGTACAAACAATTACCTGCCTTTGATCTCCCACTTCCCGAATTCAGAAATGCTACTTACAGAGGATTCCAGGTTGAGGGTGATAGTATGTTGCCTAATCTGCAACCTGGTGAATGGATATTAGCAAAGGCGGTGGAAGGTCTGGATGATATAAATCTCAATAAGATATATGTAGTTGTACTTCATGATGCTGTTCTGGTTAAAAAGATTGAAAAATTACCCGGGAATTCAAAAATGCTTTTGATTTCACTTAACGAAATCTATCCACCTTATGAAATAGAATCCGAGCAAATACAGGAACTTTGGCAGGTAAGCAGCAAAATAACTTTTGGGGTAGATGCTACAACAGAAAAAGGCTTGCTAAGGCAATTGCAGGAATCTATGGAAGAGTTAAAAAACCAACTAAGGAAATAACTTTTCAAAAACGGGATTAAAATTTAAGAAAGAATCGTTAATTCAAAACTTCTGAGGTTTAAAAGCCTACTGCCGTATCATCTCCTCGTTTATCTGCCCCTCCTTCAAGGCTGCCATCCGGTAAAACCAGTATTGCATCCACTTTTCCAAGGATAGGTGTGGGTTTCTCACTAATATGGTAACCTTTGGATTTTAACTCAATTTTCAGCGCATCTGAAAATCCCTCAGTCTCAAAAACGATATGATCTGGTAGCCACTGGTGATGAAATCTAGGCGCGTTTACAGATTCTTGCATACTCAAATTAAATTCATAAGTGTTTAAAATTGTCTGCGCAACGGCGGTAATTATTGTAGATCCCCCGGGAGAACCGACAACCATCCAAAGGTTATCGTCTTTTTCAACAATAGTTGGGGTCATTGAGCTTAGCATTCGTTTCTCGGCTGCTATACTATTGGCTTCAGCTCCTATGAGCCCAAACATATTGGGCTCTCCTGGCTTAGCGCTAAAATCATCCATTTCATTATTTAGGAAGAACCCTAATTCATCGCAATAGAGTTTGGAACCATATGCCCCGTTTAAGGTTGTTGTTACAGAAACAGCATTTCCCATCTGATCAACAATGGAATAATGAGTAGTCTCACTACTTTCCATAATTTCCACTGTACCGTGCTGTACTTCGCTAGAGAGCGTGGCTGCATCAAATGAAAAGTTCTCCATTCGAGCTTGTAAATACTTCTTGCTTAATAAAACATCGAGAGGAATAACCACAAAATCCGGATCTCCAAGGAAGAAATTCCTGTCCGCATAGGCCCGCCTTGCCGCCTCAGTAAACAACTGAATAGATTTAACAGAATTATGACCAAAGTCTGAGATGTCATAAGATTCAATCATCTTAAAGATTTGATTGATCGTTACCCCACCACTGCTGGGAGGGCTCATTGAAATTATCCTTAAGTCCTTGTAATTGAACACAATGGGCTGTCTCCATTTAGCCTCATACCTGGCCAGATCTTCTTCAGTTACATAACCGCCTTTTTCCTGAATAAATCTTGCCAGTATTTTGGCAGTTTCTCCTTTGTAGAATTCATCCCTTCCGTTAATTGCTATTCTCCTTAAAGTATTGGCCAGGGCAGGATATCTCAGTGTGTCTCCGGCATCACATTTATTGTAAAACAAAGTATTTTCTCCATTTACACTTCTAATCTGATCCCAATACTTATCCATCCTGTCGGCTTGCTTTGCTGTTACCTCAACCCCCTGATCTACCAGTTTTATAACCGGATCAATAATATCTTCAATAGGCAAAGTGCCAAATTTATTATGCACTTCAAATATCCCCGCTATAGTTCCGGGAACTCCCGTTCCGCTTGCACCGATGGTACTCTTACCCGGAATAACATTTCCCAGGGAATCCAGATACATATTTTTATGCGCCGCCAATGGAGCCTTTTCACGATAATCAAGCCCTCCTATATTGCCATCACTTTTGCGGTAAACCATAAATCCACCTCCACCAAGATTACCGGCAAATGGATACGCCACTGCCAATGCAAGTTCAGTTCCAACCATTGCATCAAAAGCATTCCCTCCTTTTTGAAGTATGGCTATTCCAACCTTTGAAGCCTCTTCACGTGCAGATACTACCATGGCATTTTTACTTACGACACCAGTCGGTTGAGGGGGTTGTTTTTTACATTGCGCAAAAAGGAGAAGCGCAAAAAGAAGAATTAGTACGCGCATATTAAATTATATTTCTGTTTGGAAAAGACCACTAGTTCATTAAAAAAATCCGTAAATTCTACCTCAAATGCTTCGTAGTTTTCTTCAAGATCAAGAATGGCATAATTCATTTTACTTTTATTATTCGTTCTTCTGTTCATACCATTCAAAACTCTGCTTATTCCTTCCATTTTAGCATAATTGAGTAGCCAATTATCACTTATCATATATGGGATCATTCGTTTAGTGCCATCAGGCAGAATTGTAATGTTAGCTTCCAGTAAATCATAAAATTTATCTACAAAAATATCCAAAGGAGTATCCGAATATTGCTTCCAGTTTTTAGCCAAAAAGTGATCATAAAAAATATCGACTATTACCCTGCTGTAGTGACTGTAATTCTTGTGCAATCTTTTGCTGCTTACTCTGGTTATAGGGTGTGAGTCTGTATAAGTGTCTATTTCACGATGCAATAGTATACCTCTTTGTATTCTATCCGGAAGGTGTTTGTATTTATTTCCTCTTATGCTGTCTGCAATGAAATTTCCGATGGTTATTTCATCATCTCCAAAGGATAGATATATATGTGCTAAAAAGTTCATTCACCACGAATATAATCTTCACAGCTGAATTTACAAATTAGGAGCGCATGATAATTGCTAAGACATGTATATTTGCAAAAACTATTTAAAATTCTATGACTTTAATAAAATCAATTTCAGGCATAAGAGGTACCATAGGAGGGAAGCCTGGCAATAATCTCACTCCGATTGATACCGTGAAATTTGCAGCAGCTTATGGCACATGGCTTAAAAGTTATTCCAAATCGAATAATTTAAAGGTAGTTGTGGGAAGAGATGCTCGTCTTTCGGGAGAAATGATTCAGAATTTAGTGGTATCCACTTTGCTCGGACTAGGAATAGATGTTATAGACCTTGGTTTGTCTACTACACCTACCGTGGAAATAGCGGTTCCGTTGGAAAACGCCCATGGGGGTATTATTCTTACCGCCAGTCACAATCCAAAACAATGGAATGCACTAAAACTACTAAATGAAAAAGGTGAATTTCTGGATGCAGCCGAAGGGGCAATTATTCTTGAATTGGCAGAAAAAGAGGATTTTAATTTTTCTGAAGTAGATGACCTTGGAACAATTACCAAAAATGACGCCTATATAGATATACATATTGATGAAGTTCTTAATTTACCATTAGTTGACGCAGATATTATTAAAAAAGCCAAATTTAAAGTGGTAGTGGATGGTGTAAATTCTACAGGTGGCATTGCTATTCCGAAATTACTTGAATCTTTAGGAGTGGAGGTAATAAAGTTGTATTGTGATCCCACCGGACATTTTCCGCATAATCCTGAACCTTTGAAAGAACATTTGGGAGATATATGTCAGCTTGTGTTAAAGGAAAAAGCTGATTTTGGAATAGTCGTTGATCCGGATGTAGATCGTTTGGCATTTATAAGTAATGATGGTGAAATGTTTGGTGAAGAATACACCTTAGTGGCTTGTGCGGATTATGTTCTTGGAAAAACAAAGGGAAACACGGTTTCCAATTTATCTTCGTCGAGGGCCCTCAGGGATATAACACTTAGACATAAAGGAAACTATGAGGCTGCAGCTGTTGGTGAAGTGAATGTAGTAAAGAAAATGAAGGCCAATAATGCAATAATAGGAGGTGAGGGAAATGGCGGAATTATCTATCCTTCAAGTCATTACGGACGGGACTCTCTTGTTGGTACCGCCTTATTTTTAATGCTTATGGCAGAGAAAGGAGGTTCTGTAAAGGACTTACGCGACAGTTACCCAAGCTACTATATGAGCAAAAAGAAAATTCAGTTAACACCGGATCTTGATGTTGATGAGATCTTAGTTTCTATGGAAAAAAAATATAGTAGCGAGGAAGTGTCGACTATTGATGGGGTAAAAGTAGACTTTCCAGAAAATTGGGTGCATTTGAGAAAATCCAATACAGAACCAATTATACGAATATATACCGAGGCAAAGACGCAAACAGAAGCTGATTCTCTGGCTGATAGAATAATAGGCGAGATTAGAGAAATTGCAGAAATCTAATTTAAAAAGTTTCGCCTGAATTAGAGATATTTTTCAGGTACTTTATCTCGGTGTTTCCATCTCCGGTGTGTCCAAAGATAATACTGGGGATTCTGGATAATTTCTTCCTCGGTTAGCTTTAGGAACTGATTGGTGATTTCATGCTCTTCTGTTTTACTCCCTTCCAGTGCAATTGGTATAAATTCAGTTTTATAATACCCCCGTTTAACCTTAGATACTTTGGCAAAAATTACTGCATGGTCATACTTTTTTGCCAGTACTTCAGGACCATTAAAAACAGGTACTTTTATATTCATGAATTTTGTCCAGTATTGCGCCAAGTGTGGCTGAGGAGATTGATCACTTACAATCCCATATACTCCTTTAATACCATTTTGATGATTACGTGCCATAGTTATAACCGTTTCTCTCTGAGAAATAGGAGTTGTACTCCATATTGCACGGATTTTTTTTATCAATCGATCAAAATATACATTACCAATATTTTGATATACAGCAAATCCTTTTGACTTTACATAACGATTTACGATGATACTCCATTCCCAATTGCCATAATGAGGAAACATAACCAAAATGCTTCGTTTTTTCTCCACTTCAAGAAGTAAATCAATATTGGGCAGGGCATAGCGTTTTTTTAATTCTTCTTCACTAATATTTAAGGTTTTGATGGTTTCCAGAAACATATCGCACATATGTTTGTAAAACGCCTTTTGAATCTTTTTTATCTCCTTATCACTTTTATTAGGGAAAACGAGCCTTAAATTATTATAAACCACTTTTTTCCGGTAACCTGAAATACGGTATACCAAAAAATAAACTATATCGGAAAAAAAATAGAAGTACCTATAGGGGAGTATAGATATGAACAATAAAAAGGGATAGGCAAGAATATATACAAGAAGTTGCATGCGCAAAATAAATATGGGCAAATATAGCTATATTTGGCGCTTAATTAAATTGATATTTTTATGAATATGCATCTTGCAACGATCGCAATAATGGCCGTAAATCTTTTGATATCCCTAAAAGGTTTTAGCGATGTTGCGTTTTTTGATCGCTATAAGTTTACAATAGGCGCCATAAAGGCGGGGCAGCGAGATAGAATAGTAACTTCAGGATTTCTTCATGTAGATATTTCCCATCTTTTCATGAATATGTTTACCCTATATTTCTTTGCCCCGGTTGTAATAAACTGGTTTGGCTGGGAAAAATTTTTAATTATTTATTTTATTAGCCTTATAGCTGGAAGTTTACTAGCCATGTTTTTTCATAAAGATGAACCTTTTTATAGCGCTGTGGGCGCAAGTGGTGCTGTAACCGGGATATTATATGCAGCGATATTATTACAACCTGATATGCAGCTGGGAATTATGTTTATACCAATTCCTATCCCGGCATATATTTTGGGTCTTGCCTATATGTTATACTCCATATATGGAATGAAAAAGCGCTTGGGTAATATTGGACATACTGCTCACTTTGGAGGCGCTATTGGAGGATATGCAACAACATTACTTTTTAAACCCGACCTTATAATAACCGATACCTTTATGGTGATCCTTCTTTCCATCCCAATTATAATTCTATTTGTTCTTGAGAAATTAGGCAAAATTTAAACG
>Ga0209013_10003365_pt1 | contig 14188 bp, 13 predicted proteins | sample Cruoilmetagenom2_FD_187291 | JGI IMG/M metagenome (GOLD analysis project Ga0209013, IMG submission 187291) | Oil polluted marine microbial communities from Coal Oil Point, Santa Barbara, California, USA - Sample 2 (SPAdes) (version 2) | ecosystem: Environmental > Aquatic > Marine > Oil seeps ... | reverse complement strand
TTAACTTCCTTATTTAACTTCCCTGTCGGGCGATTACTATGCCGAAGACTTCTTGGGCGTTGGATTTTTTTAAAACTTTGGCGCATTCAAAAAGAGTGGTAGGAAGGTTAGGCCTTACTTACTACAAACTAAAAAATAAACATATTTTCCGTAGGGAGTTTCTAATTCTTTAATGTTTTTAAATCCTACATTCTTCAATATTATTTTAAGCTCCTTAATATTAGAACCTCTTTCAACTTGTTTAATATGAACTCTGTCTGATTTTTGAATATAATTCCATTCCTTTTCATATTCTGGTAAGAGACCTTTTTGTTTTAACTCTTTTCTCAAGGGATTCATTAATCCTTGCAAACTATTTGATATGGGTGCCCAAGAAGAAATAGTAAATTTCGCACTATTTTTCAGAACTCTATAAACTTCTGAAAAGTATTTCTTATTATCATTTACAAATGGGATTACAAACATAGAACTTGCTCCATCAAACTCACTATTTCCAAAGTCTAACTTTTTAGTATCCATTTTTAAAACTTTTAATTTATCTTTGTAATTTTTGCATTTATCTTTTAGCAGTTTTAATGAATATTCATTTGAATCTATTGCGGTTATCTCTTTCCCCTGTTTTAAGAACTCAAAAGTTAGATTTCCAGAACCAGCTCCCGTATCAAGAATTTTCTTAAAATTCTTTAGTTCTTTTAAATGGAACTTTATCGTTTTTCTATAATTATTAGAGTTGTTTTGAAACAAATCATAATATTTAAAGTGGTGTTGCCAAAGTTCGTCCATAATAAATTAGAAAATCTTTTTCTTTATTGAGTTAATGAGCCTAATTTTCTTGAGTGGGGGGGGATGTAGCCATCGTTATTAATGATAAATTATATGCGAATTAGTTAGTTATTTGGCTTAAAATAAATGATTATTTTATAATGAAGGTGTAATCAACAAGACTTATGAATGTGCAAAGCTATAATATAGTAAACTCAAAAAGTTTACTGTATTATAACAAAAGTTTATTAAAATTCAACAAAAAAAGCTCTTAGGATATTAGTAGCGATAATATAAAAAGATATTTAATTTAACTTCCCTGTCTGGCAATCACTATTCCAAAAACTTCTTGGGCGTTGGATTTTTTTAAAACTTTGGCGCATTCAAAAAGGGTGGAGCCGGTGGTGGCGATATCGTCAACTAACAGAATTCTTTTTTCTTTTATATTTTTTCTCCCACCAGGGCTGATTTTAAAAGCGTCTCGCATATTTTTTCTCCGCCGCGCGCGGTTTTTGATTTCCATTTGGGGTGGCGTGTGTTTTTGGCGGATAATTAAATTATCCGGCGCTGGGATTTCAAATCCGGGAGTGATATTAAGGCTTAAATATTTGGCTAGAAGTCCGGCTTGATTAAAACCCCGCCAGCGCAGGCGTTTTTTGTGAAGCGGGACGGGGATGATTAAATCGGGAATGGGAAGATCGGAATTAAGAATAGTTTTAACCAGAAGTTTTCCCAGCGGAATATTTAAATCTTCTATAAAACGGTACTTATAATAATGCGTGGCGCCGGACACCAGTTTGTTTTTATAAGACGCGGCGGTTAAAATTCCGTCTATGGAATATTTCTTTTTGCAATTAAAACAAACACGCCCGTCGGGCGTGATAGATTTTTCGCAGATGGGGCAGACTTGCTCGCGTTTCAGGGATATTTTATCCAGACATTCTTCGCAAATCCACTCATCAGGTTTTCCGCAGGACAGGCAGGAAATGGGGAAGAGAGTGTCTAAAATAAAGTCTTTTATTTTGGATAGTGTGACGCAATTTTGGGAGCTTTGCATAAATTTAAAGTGTAGCGGCTTTGACAATTTTCAATTTTCAATTTTCAATAAATTTACAATTTTTCAATGATCAATGAATTAAACAAAGCGCAAAATCCAAAATTAATTATTTAGAAATTGTTTCATTTAAAATTGATTGTAAATTGTGAATTGTAAATTGATCATTTACCTTGCTATTATCTTCCCATCCTTAACATCCAACCTGATTTTTCCGTTTTTTATTTTGTTATTCACCAGCGCTTCGGCAATTTTATTTTCTACTAATTCTTGGATATTTTTGCGGATGGTTCTGGCTCCTTGTCCAATGTCCAAACTTTTTTGGGTTAGTAGGTTAATCACTTTTTCAGAATAAGTCAAATTCTGCCTTTGCTGTCTAAGCCGCTCTTTTAATTTTTTCATTTCCAAGCGAGTGATTTTTTTTATTTCCGCTTTTCCCAGCGCGTTGAAAACGGCGATATGATCCAGACGGTTGAGAAATTCGGGTTTAACTTGTTTTTTTAATTCATCCAGCGCTTTATTTTTAACAGAATTAAATTCAGAAGAAGCGTTTTTTCCGCGCGAGGATCCGAATCCGATTTGACCGGCGCCGGTAAATTCCGCCGTTCCCAAATTGGAAGTCAATATTATGAAAGTATTTTTAAAATTAACTTGCCGGCCCTCAGCGTCGGTTAAAATTCCCTCTTCCAGAATCTGCAGCAGAATGTTAAAAACATCCGGGTGGGCTTTTTCAATCTCGTCAAAAAGAATTAAACTGTACGGCTGGCGGCGTATTTTTTCCGTGAGCTTTCCGCCTTCCCCGTAGCCGACATAGCCGGCGGGCGATCCGATCAACTGGGCGACGCTGTGGCGTTCCATAAATTCGCTCATATCAATTTGTATCAGTGATTGGGAATTTTCAAAAAGTTCCCGCGCCAGAATTTTGGCGGTTAAAGTTTTTCCCACGCCGGTCGGTCCCAAAAAAAAGAATGATCCCAGCGGACGTTCAGAGCTGGAGATTCCGCTTTGGGAACGCAGGACGGCGCCGGATATTTTTTCCATAGTTTCTTCCTGTCCGATTATGCCGGAGTTTAGATTTCTTTTTAAATTTTTAAATTTTCCGAATTTTGAGCCGGATAATTTTTTTAAAGGTATCTCCGTCATTTTTGAAATTATTTGAATAACATCAGCGCCGGTGATAATAACGGGATTTTGTTTTTCTAATTCTTTTTGTTTTTTTCGGCAAAGTTTTATTTCAGCGTTCAGCTTAACTTCTTTCTCTTTCAGTATGGCGGCTTCCTCGTAATTTTCAGCGCCGACTAGATTATTTTTTCCTTGTTTGATTTCCCTTCGTTTCATTTTTAAGCCGGCCAGTTCTTTTGCGACGGCGGAAATCCGGCTGTCGCGGCGGGCGCAGGAAGCGGCTTCGTCAATAATATCTATGGCTTTATCCGGCAGGAATCGATCCTGAATATAGCGGATGCTTAAATCTACCGCTTGCTCAATAGCCTCCGGTTCAATGGTGACGCTGTGAAATTTTTCATACTGGCGTTTAATTCCGCTGATTATTTCTTTGGTTTCTTTCGCCGTAGGCTCAGATATTTTTACCGGCTGGAACCGGCGTTCCAAAGCCGGATCTTTTTCAATGTATTTTTTATATTCTTCCAAAGTGGTGGCTCCGATACATTGAATATCTCCGCGGGAAAGCGCCGGCTTCAGAATATTAGCGGCGTCCAACCCGCCGCTTATATTTCCCGCTCCCACGATTGTGTGAATTTCGTCGATAAACAGTATGACATTTTTGTTTCTTTTAGCCTCGGAAATTATTTCTTTCAATCGTTCTTCAAATTCTCCTCGGAAGCTGGTCCCGGCCACAAGGAGCGCCATATCCAAATTTAATATTTTTTTATTCATCAATCGTGGCGGAACTTTTCCCGAGTTTATTCTTTGTGCCATGCCTTCCACGATAGCCGTTTTTCCCACGCCGGGATCTCCGATCAAAACGGAATTATTTTTATTTTTTCTTCCTAAGATATTTATTATTCTTTCCGTTTCTTTTTCCCGTCCAATTACAATATAGCCGCGTTTTTTAGCTTCTTTATTCAAGTCCAAGCAAAACCGATCCAAATAAGGAGTGGAATTATCATCAATTAAATGATTGTCTTTTTCCAAAGGCAGACCGGCCAGGTTAAGTATTTTTAGCAAGTTAGGCATCGGATCGCCACCCATATTATTTTTAGCGAAAGCGGCAATTTCATCCCTCGGAGTTTTTTTTGGCGAATAGAAAATTTTCCGCACATTCTCATCAGGCGATTCCATCAGAGCTTGAACTAAATGTTCCGTCCCGACATAAGGGCTGTTGAATTGGCTGGCCAGATTATAGGCTCGGATAATGGCTGATTTAAGCTGGATAGAAAATTCTGGCTTCATTTTTATTTTCTTTAATTTTCTTTCGCGCTTAAGAGGAAGTATTTTATTAAAAACACTTTTTTTAACTTTCATTTCCTCCAGCAAATTATTGCCCAAGCTTCCTTTTTCCAAATAAATGGCGAAAAGAAGATGCTCCGGCTTAATAGCCTCGGAGCCGCAATAGCGGGCAATTTCTTCCGCCTCCCGCAGGCTTTTTTTGGCGTGGGCGGTTAACTTTTGCGAAATTCCAGATTTAAGCATAAAAATTAAATCATTAACATCTCCATTCTATCTTTTATTGCCGGTAAATGTCAATAATTGATTTGCAAAAGGCGCGGCATTTTAAAATGCGACTGGCGTTTGATTTGAGAATATATTTCCCTAAAAAGCTTAATCTTGATACAATGGCAAAAAGGCATATTGTAAATGCGCGAGTGAAAAAAGCAGTAAAAATATGATTGCCAAGCTCAAGGGAAAAATTGAATATTTAAAAGATAATTACGCTGTGATAGATGTGAACGGCGTGGGTTATAAGGTTTTTGTGGCCGATTATACTTTTGGGAAATTGGCGGGAAAAGAAGATGTTGAGTTGCACATTTATACTCATGTGCGCGAAGATACGCTGGCCATGTACGGTTTTTTGGACTTGGAAGAAAAGGAAATGTTTGAACTTCTGATTTCCATTTCCGGAATCGGTCCTAAGGCGGCGTTGGGAATTTTGTCTATTGCCGATCCGAAAACAATTCGAACAGCCATCGCTAACGATGATTCTTCCATTTTGACCAGAGTTTCCGGAGTGGGAAAGAAAACGGCGGAAAGGGTTATTTTGGAACTAAAAAACAAAGTGGCTAATTTAACCGAAGGCGAAAAAGAAACGGCGACAGCGGACAGCGAAGCTATTGAAGCGCTGGCCGCTTTAGGCTATTCCGTTTCAGAAGCGCGCGAAGCGCTCAAGTCAATTCCCGCGGACACAAAAAGCGTGGAAGAAAAAATAAAACTGGCGCTGAAGAGTTTGGGGAAGAAGTAGAATGTAGCGCTTATGCTATCGCCTATAAGCACTAAAAATCTTTAGGCAGAATTTGGCGTTGAAAAAATAAGCGGGATTAGTATAGTGGCAGCATATGTCCTTCCCAAGGATAAGACACGAGTTCGATTCTCGTATCCCGCTCTTATGGATAAAAATTTTTTGCAATCGGAGGAGTGGAGGAAATTTCAGGAAAGCGTAGTACATAGAACTTTTAATGTTTCCGAAAATAATTTCCGGGCGAATATCATAGAACATAAGCTGCCGATTGTCGGCAGGTATTTTTATGTTCCAAGAGGACCGGAAATTGAAATTCTCAATTCTCAATTCTCAATTCTCAATCAATCTTCAATTTTCAATGATCAAATTAGAGAAAAATTCGTTGAACTGATTAAGCTAGTAAAGAAAAATAAAGCGGGGTGGGTTAGAGTTGAACCGGGCAATCAGGAAGCTCTTGAATTAATTCAGGGATTAATTCAGGGATTCAGTTTGAAAATTCGGAAGGCCCCGCATGATATGCAGCCGCGGCAAATTTTTGTCATAGATATTTCAAAACCGGAGGAAGAATTATTAGCGCAAATGAAAGCGAAGACGAGATATAATATAAAGCTTTCACAAAGGAAGAATGTAGCATGTATTATGTATCATGTATCAAGCGATGGATTTAATAGGGCGATGAATAGTTTTATAGAGTTAGTGAAAATTACATCAGAACGCAATAAAATAAAGTCTCATCCGGAGAACTATTACAGAAAAATGCTGGAAATTATTCCGGAGAAAAATTTGAAATTATATACGGCGGAATATCAAGGAAAAATAATCGCGGCTAATTTAATTTCTTTTTACGGCGACACGGCCACTTATTTGCACGGCGCGTCGGATAATAAATACCGCAATGTAATGGCGCCGTTTTTATTGCAATGGCAGGCGATAAAAGATGCGAAGGAAGCGGGATGTAAAAAGTATGATTTAGGCGGGATCTCTACAAATTACGAAGTCTCTACGAATTACGAACAATACGAAACTACGAATAAAAACAAACTACAAACTACAAACTACAAACTGCAAGCTACTAAGTGGGCGGGGATCACAAGATTTAAACTGGGATTTTCGCCAAAGACAAAACCAGTTGAATTTCCGGGAAGTTATGATATAGTGATTATCCCATGGAGATATTGGGCCTATAGAAAAATTCAAAAAATTAAAAGAATGTTTTAAAAAAATGCCCTGCCACGCGTATAATTAATGATGCGTGACAGGGCTAGCTAGTCGAATTTAAGTATACGATGTATGAACATACTCCGCCTCCTTGCAAGGTTAGCAGGTTTGAAACCGACCGCTTTCAGTCTCTAGTATATTTATATAACTTATTTTGTCAAGCAGGAAAGTGATTCGTAAAAATTTTATAAAATGATAATCAAGAAATTTATCCCCCAAAACCTAAAAAACATTTACCATTTAGCTCAAGCAATCTTGGCGAATCTTTGGTTTGGTTTTCCTGCCTCGCCGACCCGCTTCGCCGAATCGAGGCGAGCAGGCAGGCCATCTAAAAAAATAAAAGTAATCGGAATAACCGGCACAAATGGAAAAACAACGACTGCGCAAATGATCGCGAAAATTTTGGAAGAAGCCGGACATTCTGTAGCGATGATTTCCACTATTAATTTTAAGTTAGGCAAAAAAGAATGGGTGAATAAAACTAAATTTACCACGCTTTCGTCTTGGGCGACGCAGAAATTTATCAAACAGGCGGTTAATGCCGGCTGTGAATATTTAATTTTAGAAACATCTTCACATTCTCTAGATCAAAACAGAATATGGGGCGTAAATTATGATACAGCGGTTATTACCAATATAACGCGGGAGCATCTGGATTATCACAAGACAATGAAAAAATACCGTCACGCGAAACTCGCGCTTTTTAAGAAAGCGAAAAATATTGTAGTGAATTTGGATATGGAAAAGCCGAGCGATTTTTTATCATTTAGCAATGATAAAAAATACGCTTATAGTATTAAGTATGATGTATCAAGTATCAAGTATCAAGAAATAAAAGAAAAAATTGGCGATGTTAAATTAACGGTGGCAAAAGATGTAAAACTCGGCATGGATAGCTCTTCATACATAATACATAATACAAAATACATAATACACTTTCCCGGCAAATTCAACATTGAAAACGCTTTGGCGGCGGTTTGCGTTGGGCTGGCGGAAGGAATAAATTTAGAAACAAGCGCCAAAGCTTTGGAAAAAATAAAGGGCATTCCGGGACGAATGGAAAATGTGCGAAATAATAAAGAATTAAATATAATTATTGATTACGCGGTCACTCCGGATTCTTTGGAGAAATTGTACGGATTGATTAGTGAGATGAAAAATAAATGTCATTCCCGACTTGATCGGGAATCTAGGATGAAATCGCTAGTCTCAGAAATTACTCTGGATTCCCGCTTTCGCGGGAATGACACAGATCGCGGGAGTAACAATAATAAAAGAACCATAGCAGTATTAGGTGCTTGCGGAGAAAGAGACCGTGGGAAGCGACCAATAATGGGCGAAATAGTTTCGCGCTATGCGGATTATATAATTATCACCAACGAAGATCCGTACGGAGAAGATCCGACGCAAATTACAAATGAATTGGAATCAGGAATTAAGAATCATGAATTAGGAAAAACTTATTTTAAAATTCTTGACCGTCGCGAAGCGATAAAAAAAGCCCTGCAAATAGCAAAGCCGGGGGACTTTATAATTATCACGGGCAAGGGAGCGGAAGAAACTATGGCTATTGGAAATAAAAGAATTTCATGGAATGATAAAAAAGTTATCCTAGAAGTATTGCGAGAAATATAGTCAATAAAAATCCTAAAATTCCTCCAATAACAACCTCGCTTAATTTATGCCCGACCCTTTCTTTAAGCCGGGGAAACTTTTTTTCATCAACCGGCAATTGGCGGATAAGCATATTTAAATATCTTCCCTGGTCGCCTGTGTAAACGCGAAGCCGAACTGCGTCGTCAACAATAATAACAGCCAGCGCTACGGAAACAGCGAAAGCCCCGGAGGTGGTCCCGATATAATATCCAATGGAAGTTACTAGGGAGGCAATAAAAGCAGTGTGGGCGCTGGGCATATGTCCGTGAGTCATGGCATAGCTGATATCCCAGCCATGTTTTAGAGAGAAAATTATATATTTCAGTGCTTGAGTAAAGGCACCCACGGCGATAGGAATGGTAAATATTTTATAATCACTTATAAATGAGTTTAGATATTCCATATATTTAACTTAAATTTTATTAATGTAATCTTAACACATTTTTTTTATAAACAAAACTTTATTTTTCAAAAAATATATAATATAATCAAAGTGCTTAATAATTAACCTAAAAATATATTTTTAACTGCGAATAAAACAGTTAAGAATATAGAAAAAAATTATGCCAATGTTAATAGTGCTGGTCGTTCTGGCGACAGTCGTTGTTTGGATTATCGCCGTATATAACGGCCTGATCAAATTAAAAAACCGAGTGGACGAAGCTTGGAGCGATATAGATGTGCAGTTGAAAAGGAGATATAATTTAATTCCTAATCTGGTAAATACTGTTAAAGGTTATGCTTCCCATGAAAGGGAATTATTTGAGAAAGTAACTCAAGCGCGAACAGCTGCTATGGGCGCTCAAACTCCGGGAGAAAAAGAAAAAGCGGAAAATATGTTAAGTGGCACATTAAAATCCCTTTTCGCGGTAGCGGAAAATTATCCGGATCTTAAAGCTAATCAAAATTTTCTAGAACTACAAAGAGAGTTATCCGATACGGAAAACAAAATCCAAGCTTCCCGCCGATTTTACAACGGCAATGTTCGCGACTTTAACACTAAAATTCAAATCTTTCCCAATAACATTATCGCCGGAATGTTGAAGTTTGTTGAAAGGGAGTTCTTTGAAGCGGAAGGAGAAGAAAAGGAGAATGTTAAGGTGGAATTCTAGATTTCTCTACGAATTACGAATTTTACGAAACTACGAATAGGTTTATTTAAGCAGTTTTGTTATGCCAACTTTATACACTCAAGCCGACAGGAATACGCGCTTGACCTGGATTTACATCACAGGTTTTTTGGCGTTTGTGATCGGGGTGGGATATGTTTTTTCACAAGCGATGGGCAATAGCGTTATTTTGTATATCGCCGTTATTTTTGCGGTGGTTATGAGTTTCGGATCTTATTGGTGGAGCGATAAAATTGTGTTGGCGATGAGCAAAGCCAAAGAAGTAAAATTTGAAAATAATAAAGAGCTATATCGGCTGGTGGAAAATCTTTGTATCACGGCCGGACTGCCCGTTCCTAAAATTTACATTATTCAAGACAGCGCGCCCAACGCTTTTGCCACCGGCAGAGATCCCGAACACGGAGTGGTTTGTTTAACCAGCGGAATAATTGATAAATTAGAAAGATCAGAATTAGAAGGAGTAATCGCCCACGAACTTTCTCATATCGGCAACCGCGACATTTTAATTTCCACCGTCGTCGTGGTTCTGGTGGGATTTGTGGCGCTTTTGGCGGACTGGTTTCGCTATTGGGCTTTTTGGGGCGGACGGGGAAGGAATAATGACCGCGGCGGACAATTGCAAATGATTTTAATGGTTGCGGCTATCGTGTTATCCATTTTAGCTCCTATCGCGGCGGTTTTAATGCAAATGGCTATTTCCCGCAAGCGGGAATTTTTAGCTGACGCTTCAGGGGCCTTGCTTACTCGCTATCCGGAAGGACTGGCGAGAGCGTTGGAAAAAATTTCAGCCGATCCGAAAAAATTGGAAGCGGCCAACCGCGCCACCGCTCATCTTTTTATATCCAATCCTTTCAAAGGCAAAAAAGTTTCTAAATTATTTATGACCCACCCGCCGATAGAAGAAAGAGTGGCGAAGTTAAGGGGAATGAATATTTAATTTTCTCTACGAATTACGAATTTTACGAAACTACGAATTATAAATCATCTTGAAATACGAAATTTTCTTTTGTCATTCCCGACTTCCTGTCTGTCGCCAGGCAGGGGTCGGGAATCCAGAATGAAATCGCCAGCTTAAGTAAATACTCTGGATTCCCGTTTTCACGGGAATGACATATTGGAGAAAATGCGATAAAAATAAAAATATGGAAAATAAATTTGATGGAAGTTTGGCGGTTGATAAAAAGCCAAAAAAAGAAAATCCAATGAGCAGGATTGTGGTTGAAAATTTTAGCGACTGGAAAAGTTTTAGAAATGCAATTAAAGACGCGTGGGAAAATATTAATTATGATCCGCGAGAAAATAAACTTACCCAAAACAGTTTTATCCGTGGAATTTTAGGAAGTTATGCTGATAAAATTGACTCTGCTGATTTTGAAAAACTTTCTAATTTGATTATAGAAGAAATAAATGTATTAGAACGCCGCGAAGAAAAAGCTAAATTAAAAAGCCAAGAAAAAGAAAAAACCGTGAAAGAAAAATATGTTCAGCGAGATATGCCGTTTGGCGATGGAGAGAAGAGCATCGGATTTAAAAGTAGGGATAAAAATCTTAGCAAAAATACTGATAAAATTTTATACCATTAAAACCCGTTTGTTTAGCGGAAAAATCCTTTATTTAAGCCAAGATTGGCTTTTTTGTTTGACAGAAAGTTTAAGATATGTATACAATACTACGATGCGCATAGAGCGTGTTAAGTTCCTTAATAACGGTTTCTTGAAATAGAGACCACAGACAAAATGGGAGGATTGCTATGAGCAATAAGACCTTAAACAATGCAACGCTGGAATTAACGCAGAAAATTCAGATGCACTTTCCTCGGGATATTGATCCCGAAATCTTACGAGTGTGGAACGGACAATCTAAGGAGAAAATAACTGCAGTGGCTATGGAAATTTTCGGCAGGTTGCCGCAAAAACCATCTATCCTTGAGTTTATCGGCACTGTCAAGATTCCGGCGACAACCGAAAAGTTTATCGCCGAAGACCGCTTCGTCATTGATAGGAGCGACAGCGCTCCGGTAAAAATTTTCTATCTCGGAGATAATTTCAAAAAATGGTTTCTTGGTAAGATCGAGAAACCAATAGAAGAAACAATTCTCCGCTGTCAAAAGTTGCGAAAGAGTTCTGTCGACGATCTAATTATTGCTGAACTTGGCGGCAAAAAGAAAGCAGAAACTACACTCACTGAAATGTTCTCCTTAATGGAACGACAGCCAAACGACGAGGATGGCATTCTTCTCACTAACGGCATTTTCTATATTCGCGATATTAATGGGGTTTTGTGCGCGGTCGGCTGTGGCTGGGATGGCGGTGGTTGGCTTGTGTATGCCAGTTCCGTTGACGCTTCTGTTAGGTGGTTTGGCGGCAGTCAGGTGTTTTCCCGCAATCCCTCTGAATCTCAGAGTTAAAGACCCTTTGACCCTTTGATTCCTTGACCCTTTAAAATTTTCTTCGGAAATTTTTAGAGGGTTTTTTATTCCAAAAATTTTGTATAAATTTTTTAAATAATTAGCTAAACAGTGAATAGCGGTGTATGATTATAACTGAAAAAATATTTTAGTCGCGATAATTTTATGCAATTTAAGATTCCCAAAAACACGGAGAAATATTATTGGACCAAACATTCCATTGGAAAAATGATGCATTATGGCTTAAGCGCTCAGAGAATTTCGCGGGTTATCCGAAGTCCTCAAAGAACGGAAAAGGGCATCGTGAAAAATACCATTGCGGTGATGCAGCCCGCGTCCACCAGAATTAAAGACGGAAAAAAATTTTGGAGCCGGGAGATTTGGGCGATGTACCAGAAGAAAAATCAAAAATCAAAAATTAAAATGCAAAATTATATTCAAAATTCAAAATTCAAAATTCTAAATTCCGCGAATCAGCAGATTCGCGTTATTAGCGCTTGGATATATCCGGGAATGAGCCCTAAAAATAATCCCATTCCGGAAGATATTTTGAGGGAGCTTGAAGAGATTTAACGGACAAAATTCAACCCCCTCTCAATCTCCCCCTTAGTAAAGGGGGAGAGGCGGAGAAGACCCCCTCTCTAAAAAATCCCCCTTAATTTCCCTAGTTACCAGTTACCGATTACTAATTACTAATCTGTGAATTGCGTAATTTTAGATGTATGTTAAAATAAAACCAAGTGTTAAGTCCAGCACAAGTTTTAATTAAGAAGGGAGGTGGAATTATGGAAGAAAATATAAACCCAACCGGACAACCGGAGCAGTCCGGAATGCCGGAACAGCCAACAGAACCTGCGCAGCCGATAGAACCCAAGCCAACTCAAGAACCCGGGCAAGAGAGCGGTGGCAGTGAAGATAATGACATCAATGAAAATAAAGCGATAGCTGTATTGAGCTACATAGGAATTTTGTGCTTGGTGCCGTTGCTCGCTAAAAAAGAAAGCAAGTTCGCCCAGTTCCACGCCAAGCAAGGCCTAGTGATTTTTATTGTTGAGATTATTGGGATGTTTCTAATGCCTCTTTTCGGATTAGGAGTGCTTATCAATTTAGCGGCCTTAATTTTTTCAATCATCGGCATCGTTAATGTAGCTGGCGGAAAGATGAGCAAGCTTCCGCTTATAGGTAATTTAGCGGAGAAATTCAACTTGTAATGTTTCAAAGTTATTACATACTTGCGTTAAAACAGGCAATTATTTTGTTCCGCTTTTTAGTTAGCGATCCGCTAAGCTAAATAGCGCGGTGAAATTGCCTGTTTTGGTTAGTATGAGAATATGAGAACAGCACATAACAAACGCGCGCATACAAACACTTTATTTTTCGTGTCGTTCGCATGTGTTCGTAGGTTAGTATCGGCTTATGAAGAGAACAAAAATAATAGCCACTATCGGTCCCGCGTCTGAAGATGAAAAAACATTGCGGGAAATGATCAGGTCGGGAATGAATGTCGCTCGGCTTAATTTTTCGCATGGAAGCCATGAATGGCACGCTAAAATAATTAAAACTATCAGGAGCTTAGCGTCCGAAATGAAAACGAGCGTGGGAATATTGGCTGATCTTCAAGGGCCCAGAGTCAGGGTTCAAACAGTGGAAGATATAAGTGTCAGAGAGGGAGAAGAGATTTTAGTCAGCGATGTCTCATATAAGAAATCGGTGGCGGATTTTTCATCCGGGATTTTTTATTTGGACTACCCCGACATAATCAAAAACATACAAAAAGGCGATGAAATTTTAATTGAAGACGGAACAATAAAAATAAAGATTATTAAAAAAGAAAGGAACCTGCTAAGAGCAGAAGTGGTTAACGGAGGAGTAATAAAAAATCACAAAGGCGTTAACATTCCCGGCGCCAAACTCAATTTAGGCTCTATAACTCCAAAGGACAAAAAGGATCTTGAATTCGCGCTAAAACATAATGTTGATTTTATCGCCCTTTCTTTTGTGGAATCGGCTAAAGACATTTTAAATCTTCGCAAGAGAATAGAAAAAAAACAGGGAAAGAAAAAACGCTGTCCGCAAATTGTGGCTAAGATTGAAAAAAGAGAAGCTATAAAAAATTTGGAAGAAATTGTAAAAGCCACGGACGCCGTTATGGTAGCGCGCGGAGATTTGGGCATTGAGATGGATGAGAATAAAGTAGCGGTGTTACAGAAAAAAATAATCGCCGGCAGTTTGGAAAATTTAAAGCCGGTTATCGTGGCTACGCAGATGCTGGATAGTATGATTAGAAATCCGCGTCCCACCCGGGCGGAAGTGAGCGATGTTTCCAACGCGGTCATTGACCACGCCGACGCGGTGATGCTTAGCGGAGAAACGGCTAGCGGAAAATATCCGGTGGAAAGCGTGAAGACGATGAGCGAAATTATAGAAGACACCGAAGAATCTCCTTTTGACGATATTTATAAATCTTTAGACTTTAATATTTCTTCCGAATACGCGGTGATTATCAGAAGCGCTTACGAGCTGGCGAAAAGTTTCAGCGCTGAAGCGAT
>Ga0209013_10003364_pt1 | contig 14190 bp, 17 predicted proteins | sample Cruoilmetagenom2_FD_187291 | JGI IMG/M metagenome (GOLD analysis project Ga0209013, IMG submission 187291) | Oil polluted marine microbial communities from Coal Oil Point, Santa Barbara, California, USA - Sample 2 (SPAdes) (version 2) | ecosystem: Environmental > Aquatic > Marine > Oil seeps ... | reverse complement strand
CATGTCCAACAACTAAACAATTGTCGAATTTGCGTGTATTTCAATTCGAACATACAAGGAGAGAATGACTTATGAAAAAGTGGACATTAGTATTCATTGCAGCCCTTATGGTGACTATGTTAGCGGCTTGTGGAGATAAAGAAGAAGCAACAAAAACAGTCTCAGCTGAAGGCGACAAGAAAGAAACCGTAACCATCAAACATGAACTTGGCGAAGCTACAGTTCCAGTAAACCCAAAAAACGTTGTCGTTTTTGATTTCGGTGTACTCGATACACTGGATGAACTGGGCGTGGAAGTTGCAGGCGTACCCCAAAACGCGATTCCCGATTATCTCGAAAAATACAACGGTTCTGAGTACACAAATGTAGGGAGCTTGAAAGAAGCAGACTTTGAAGCGATTCATGCCATGAAGCCAGACGTGATTTTCATCTCGGCACGTCAAGCTGAAATGTATGATGAGTATGCAAAAATTGCACCAACTGTGTATGTGCCATTAGATTACACAAATTACATGGATTCATTTACAAAAAACATGGAAACAATCGCTTCAATTTTTGATAAAGAAGAAGAAATGCAAGCGGAGTTAGAGGAAGTAAACGCGACAATTGAGTCCATACATGAAAAAGCAGGAGCTCTTGAAGAGAAAGCGTTAATAGTAATGAGCAATGCAGGAAAAGTTAGTGCATATGGTCCAAGTTCAAGATTCGGCATCATACACGATGTGTTTGGATTCACAGCTGCTGACGAGGGAATTGAACAATCAACACATGGGCAAAACATTACGTTTGAATATATCCTAGAAACAAATCCGGATATCTTATTTGTCATCGATCGTGATGCAGCAGTAAGTGGTACAGAAGCTGCAAAAGGAACGATTGAAAACGAACTTGTCGAAAAAACAAATGCATTCAAAAATGACAAAATCTATTACTTGAACCCAGGTCAATGGTACTTATCTGGTGGGGGACTGCAATCCCTTAAATTAATGGTGAAAGATGCTGAAGCGGCACTATAAACTATACTTCTAGGAGGAACCGATCTTGTTTTATCAAGTGAAAAGAATGGTCGTGAAAGAAGGATCAAGCGAAATAGTCTTGGCACGCTTTCAAAAGGAAGGGCTTATCGAAAAGCAACCGGGCTTCATTGATTTGAAAGTGCTCGTCAAGAAAGTCCGTCGTGGAGATGAAGAAGTACTAATCATGGTCAACTGGGAAAGTGAAGCGGACTGGAAGGACTGGGAGAAGAGTCCGGAACATATTGCAGGCCATAAAGCCAATGCCGGAAAACCGAAACCCGACCACATCATCGAGTCCAGCCAAAACGTGTACGAAGTGAAAGTCAGTAAATAGTAAAATGAAAAGTGCCAGGCACCCGAGGGAAATCGGAACGTAGTAAAACGTCCCATTCCAAGTCGTGTGCCTGGCACTTTTTCTATTAGCTGAGGTGGGGAGGTGCGTTTTTTACAACCACCACGACAGTATGTTCATCCAATCTTTTCTCCAATTGTTCAGCTTCAGATTGACTGAACCCCAATTCCTCAAACTTCGACCGTAATTCGGCACCTTTGGAGTTAAAGACATTAGCAATAGACGTTCCAAGACCTTGTTCAGACAGTCCGACTGTATTGGCACTTGCCATCTCAGAAAGCTTTTTAGTTCGATAATCTTCATGTGTCACTAAATAGATATCGTCTTGCTGTATCCCTTTTGTTTTAAATTCCTGTACTCCACGTATTGCTTCATCGTCAGACATGAACTCCTTGTAGTAGACACTCATACTTGAATTCCTCCTTCATCTCGTTTGCAGCTGACTCCCAGTACTTTTCCCTTGCCATATGAGGTTAAACGCGTTTTTATAACTAACGAATAGCAAGAAGCGTATGTTTGCGATAAACTAATGAGTATAAGGAGTGTGAATCCTGTGAAAAAATGGTTTTATCCACTAGCCTTCGTGACGTTAATCGGTTTTGCTATATTCTTTCTTAATTTGACGCATGAAAAAATGATTGAATTTGATCAGAACATGTCTGATTTATTGTCAGGTAACGCTTTTGTAAAAGTATTTCATATTTTTGGCGAACAAATCGTCATTATTATGGTGGCTCTTATTTTAATGTTATTTTTGGCATTGTACAGAAAAAATTATCGGGGAATGCTGTTCGTTCTTTTTGCAGTAGGTGGTGGAAACCTATTGAATCAGATATTGAAGAAATGGGTGGAACGTGAAAGACCGGATTTCCCACACCTGGAAGATAGCTTCAGTTTTCCATCAGGCAATGCGATGGTAGGTATACTTTACCTGTTTACCTTGGCTTATTTTGTGACTGAAAAAATCTCTTCTAAAACCGCGCGTGTCTTGATATGGCTGGGTGCGATTGTTTTGACATTTTTGGTTGGACTATCAAGGGTTGCTGTAAATGCCCATTATGCATCGGATGTTTTAGCAGGATGGATGGCAGGCTATTCGCTCTTCATTATTGTAGCCGTTTGGTATGAATGGAGAACTCGTCAAATGAACAAAAGGCCTGTGCAACCAGAATAACGGGAGTCTTACGCCATTTACTTGGCGTAAGACTCTTTTTAACAAAATGAATGCACGAGTGGTGCAAGCTAAAAAGGAGATTAGGCGATGTTCACAATACCGGATCATTTAGTAGAATTAGGGTTGAAACGAATTGAAGGACATGCGGTACAAGGCTTTGTGCGCAGTTACGGAAGTCAAGCTCCAAAACTATTGCTACTTGGAGAAGCACCTGGTGAAAATGAAATTGAAACAGGCATCCCGTTTATTGGTCGTGCAGGGACAGAGCTAATGAAATCTTTGGATAGCATCGGGTTGACGAGAGAGGATGTATTTATCACTAGCAGTGTGAGAAGCCGACCATACAAATGGGGAACCAAAAAAGAGCGGGACGGAACAATTGTTAAGAGAACTTACAACCGTGCACCGAAACCGGCAGAGATCCTGGCACACGCACCACTACTGGATTATGAAATTGAACATTTAGAACCGCAGTTGATTGTCACGCTGGGCAATGCCGGTCTCCAAAGACTGCTTGGTAAAGAAGCCAAAGTCACTGAACTTCATGGGCAAAAACTCTGCAGACCCATTCAGTATTTAAATAAATTAGAGGATCTTCACTATAGTTTGACGTCAGAATATTTTGTGATTGTCCCGACTTTCCATCCTGCATCCGTTTTTTATCGACCCTCATTACGAGAACTGGTACAACAAGATTGGCAACTAATCGGCCAGTTTTTAGAGGAGATGACATCTTGAAATAAATGAAAAGTGCTCATTTTCCTCATTGATATTTTCTAGCTGGGTAGGCGAAACTTTCTTGCACCCAAAAAGACTTACTTTATTAAAGAAAGTTGAACAAAGGAAACTTCTAGCATACAATATATCCAACAGATTGATATAGAAAAGAGTTGGGAAAATGGATGGAAATGTCCTGTTTGCATTAGGCCTGACGCTATTTGCAGGTCTTGCCACTGGAATTGGTAGTTTACTAGCTTTTGTGACGAAAAGAACGAATACGAAATTTTTATCATTAGCTTTGGGATTCTCAGCAGGGGTCATGATTTATGTATCGATGATTGAAATCTTCGTAAAAGCGAAAGATGCTTTGGTTAATGAGTTAGGTGCAACGCAGGGATATTGGTTAACCATCATCGGTTTTTTCAGCGGGATTATCGTAATTGCATTGATTGACAAACTATTGCCGAAATCAACTAATCCCCATGAAGTCAAAGGCGTGGAAGAAATGGATATTGAACCTTCCAATGACGAGTACACGAAATTAATGAGAATGGGCTTATTTACCGCTTTAGCTATCGGAATTCATAACTTCCCAGAAGGGATTGCAACGTTTGTATCCGCCATGCAAGATCCGAATTTAGGAATTGCGATTGCTGTTGCCGTTGCCATTCACAATATTCCTGAAGGCATAGCCGTAGCCATTCCTATTTATTATGCAACTGGAAACCGAAAAAAAGCGTTCAAATGGTCATTTCTATCAGGACTCGCTGAACCTGTAGGTGCTTTTGTGGCTTTCTTGATCTTAATGCCGTTCTTGAATGATATTATGTTTGGCATGATTTTCGCTGGTGTCGCAGGAATCATGGTGTTTATTTCGTTGGATGAATTATTGCCTGCTGCACAAAAATACGATGAAGCCCATCTTTCCATTTATGGAGTAGTTGGTGGAATGGCTGTCATGGCATTAAGTTTAGTGCTGATTGCTTAATTGGGAAACACGTTGTCTAGTCTAACTAGGCAGCGTGTTTTTATATAGAAAGAAATTTATCGCTTAAAAGAATCTCACCACCAAGTTTACTTGGTGAGAACAACCAACCCGTCGGAATCGAGCTACGACACTTTTTAAATTTCTGGTTGTAAGTTTCGCTTAATGAATTTATACTAAGGTGTAAAGAGATAGATAGACAAGTGTAAAGACAAGGAGAAAAAGATGACAACTATAAAAAGTAAAGAAAACAAGCCACTTACAAGAAATAAATTACTAGGGATTGCCGGACTTGGATGGTTGTTCGACGCGATGGACGTGGGGATTTTATCATTCGTCATCGCGGCCCTTGCCATTGAGTGGAACTTATCTCCAGATCAAATGGGATGGATTGGAAGTGTAAACTCCATTGGAATGGCAGTGGGTGCATTCATATTCGGCATATTTGCGGATCGTATCGGGCGAAAGCATGTATTTATCATCACACTTGTGTTGTTCTCAGTAGCTAGTGGCTTGTCAGCATTCACCACTACGCTTGCGGCATTTCTGATTTTTAGGTTTTTTGTTGGGATGGGGCTCGGGGGAGAACTGCCGGTTGCATCAACTCTTGTATCTGAAAGTGTCCAAGCAAAAGAGCGCGGTCGTATTGTCGTACTGCTCGAAAGTTTCTGGGCTGCGGGATGGTTGATTGCTGCGTTAATCTCTTATTTCATCATTCCTGAGTTCGGTTGGAGAGTCGCGTTAATCATCACAGCATTACCAGCATTCTACGCCATCTATTTACGTTTGAATTTGCCGGATTCACCGCAGTTCACAGCGAAAAAAGCGAAAAATCGTACATATGGGCAAAACATAAAAGAAGTGTGGTCAAAAGCATATGCAAAGCCGACTTTAATGTTATGGATTTTGTGGTTTACGGTCGTATTTTCTTATTACGGGATGTTCTTATGGCTGCCGAGTGTGATGGTGATGAAGGGCTTTGATATGATTACAAGTTTCAAGTATGTCTTAATTATGACGCTTGCCCAGTTACCTGGCTATTTCTCCGCGGCTTGGTTAATTGAAAGGGCGGGTCGTAAATTTGTCTTGGTCACGTATTTACTTGGGACAGCAGCAAGTGCTTTTATATTCGGAAATGCGGATACAACAGCTATGTTAATCACTTCCGGTGCATTCTTGTCGTTCTTTAATTTAGGGGCATGGGGAGCATTATACGCCTATACGCCTGAACAATATCCGTCGGTGATTCGCGCAACAGGAGCGGGAATGGCCGCTGCTATTGGGCGGGTTGGTGGGATTCTTGGACCGTTATTGGTTGGGACTCTCGTAACGGCTGGATATGAAATCGGATGGATCTTCAGCATTTTCTGTATAGCAGTTGTGATTGGGGTAGTAGCGGTCATTGTGCTCGGAAAAGAAACGAAGCAAACTGAATTGGAATAATGACCAGGCTGCCTAGGTAGCCTGGTTTTTTGTGGAAATTTGGAGAAATGAAATGGTGAAAAAGCCGCAATATTTTGTTTGTTATAGCAAGTTATCTAGCAGAATGCGCATTAAATTGATAGAATAGAATTACTAAATATACGTAGTAAGGGAGACTCGGCTATGTTCAAAAGGATTGACACCGTATTTTTACCCGTACAAGACACGTATCGTTCGATTAAATGGTACCAAGAAAAATGTGGATTCAGCCTGAAATGGCATGATGAGGCAAATGGCTATGCCGCTATGGGAATCGGTAATGGAGAAACGGCTTTTACACTCATGCGAAATACGCGAGTGGAGGTTAGTAGCCACGCCGAACATGAGTGTTTCAATTTATATACATCGGATATCCACGCCACCCATCAATACATGTTAGATGCCGGCGTTGAAGCCACTCCTGTACAAAGCGGGGGCAATATGGAGTTTTTTCAGTTTGTAGATCTTGATGGCAATCGGATTGGGGTCTGCTCATTTGAAGACGACGCGGCCTAGGGCAAGACGAATATTAATTGTCGGTTCAGGAGGAGCCGGGAAATCCACTTTATCGCGGAAACTGGCTGAACAGTGGGATTTACCCGTCGTTCATCTTGATGCATTGTTTTGGGAACCCGGTTGGCAACCTACTCCAAAACTTGAGTTCATGGAGAAAGTGAAAGCTGAATTGGCAAAACCCGAATGGATTATCGATGGAAATTACGATTCAACGATTGATGTGAGAGCGCAGTATGCAGACCTCATCATTTTTCTCGACTTTTCAAATGTTCTTTGTTTATACCGTGCCTGCAAGCGTGCCTGGATGTATCGCGGTAAGACTAGGCCGGATATGGGAGAGGGCTGCCCGGAGAAAATAGATTGGGAATTTGTCAGATGGATCTGGCGATATCCAAAAGATGCAAGACCTGAAATGTTGAACATCTTATCGAAAGTGCCTGCTAATGTGATTACGTTGAAGTCACCACAAGAAGTTGAACAATGGCTAAAGAACATACCGACACGTTAAGAATGAATCCTTATTCCAGGGATTCATTCTTTTTTGTTGCCTAGATTTTGCACCCCCCTCCCGGTCCCGCCACGTAACGATGCAATTTTCTCTCGAAACGAGAGTTTAAAACAATCTTCAATTGACTATTCTGATTGTGAGTATCAAATAGTTCAAGACGGCTGTGTCAAGATTATGATTTTATCAACTTTGAACAATTTCAGGTATGTAGGAGGAAAAGTAGATGGATCAAAAGGAAAAGAAGAATATCTCAAGACGTGACTTCCTCAAAACTTCCGGTGTGGCGACAGGAGCATTGATCGGTGGAGGGCTGATTGGTGGATTAGTCGGCTACAACATGAATAACGATGAAGCGGGTACGAAGAAAAAGGGCACGGGATCGAATGAGCATGGGGCTCAAACAGGAACTGTCGGGTGGAGATTTTTCAGGACGAATCAAGAATACGATATTATCGCGAATGCTACTGAACGAATTTATCCAAAAGATGATCTTGGCCCGGGAGCATTGGAACTGGGGGTACCAAATTTCATCGACAATCAATTAGCCGGTGAATACGGAAGCAATGCGAAAGAGTATATGCAAGGTCCGTTTGAGGTAGGGGCTCCCACTCAAGGATATCAAAGTCGTTTGACGAGATCCGAAATATTCAGGCAAGGAATAAAAAAAATAGAAGCCGAAGCTCAAAAAAGATTTGATACAGGTTTTTCAAGTCTTGAAGGCGCCCAGATGGACGAAATCCTGACTGCCCTTCAAAAAGATGAGATTCCGATGGCTGGAGTAACATCCGGATTTTTCTTCAAATTGCTCAGAAAGGCAACGCTTGAAGGTGCTTATTCAGATCCGATGTACAACGGGAATGTCAATATGGATGGCTGGAAAATGAAAGGGTTCCCTGGACATCAAATGGCCTATATCAATGTAATCGAAGAAGAGAAATTCCAAAAAATCGAGCCGCAATCGCTTGGCGGACACTAGGATAGGGGGACATAGATAAATGGTCAAAACATTGCCTAAAGTAGATGTGGTGACAGTCGGAGTAGGATGGACCGGCGGAATCATTGCTGCGGAATGCGCCAAAGCAGGTATGAAAGTAGTGGGTTTGGAAAGAGGGGAAGAACGAGGAACGGCTGACTATTTAAAGGTCCATGACGAGTATCGTTATGCGGTCCGGTATGAACTGATGCAAAACTTATCCAAAGAAACCATTACGATTCGCAATAACCGGAAAATGAGTGCCCTTCCTATGCGCCAACTGGGATCCTTCCTTCTCGGTGAAGGCTTGGGTGGTTCAGGAACGCACTGGAATGGACATACATGGAGATTCTATCCTTATGATTTCCAGATCAAGACCATGACCGACAAGAAATACGGGGCCAATAAATTATCAAAAGATTACCAGCTTCAGGACTGGGGTGTGACCTATGATGAAATGGAACCGTATTTCTACAAATACGAACAAACAATCGGATTGTCGGGTGAAGATAAAAACCCATTCCTGAAACGAAAAGACCCATTTCCGACACCGCCGATGAAACGGACACCAATTCTCAAGAAATTCGAAAAGGCTACATCAGATTTAGGCTACTCACCATTTATGCTGCCTTCAGCGAATCTCTCGGAAGCCTACACTAATCCAGACGGACAAGCCATCAGTGCCTGTCAGTATTGTGGATTTTGTGAGCGTTTCGGGTGTGAATACGGGGCGAAGTCTTCACCCGAAGTGACCGTCGTACCGACAGCGATGAAGACGGGGAATTTCGAGACACGATTCCATGCCAACGTAGTGGAGGTCATGAAGAATGGCAACAAAGTAACTGGGGTAAGATATCTCGATACGCTTTCTGGTGAGGAATTCATTCAGCCAGCCGAAGTGGTCGTTTTAACCAGTTACATTTTCAACAATGCGAAACTTCTGATGGTATCGAAAATCGGTGAACAATACGATCCGGCAACCGGGAGAGGGACGCTCGGAAAGAACTATTGCTATCAAATCCTGCCTGGTGCTACAGGATTTTTCGAAGACCAGATGAACACGTTCATGGGTGCCGGAGCTCTTGGCATGACCATTGACGATTTCAATGCAGACAACTTTGACCACAGTAATCTTGACTTCATCCATGGAGGCAGTCTTTCAATCACGCAAACTGGGGCAAGACCAATTGAATCCAATCCAATTCAAAAAGATACACCGACGTGGGGAGCGGAATTCAAGAAAGCATCCATCTACAACTACACGCGGACTCTCAGCATTGGGGCGCAAGGAGCATCCATGCCGCATAAAGAGAACTTCCTTGCACTTGATGGGAGATACAAGGACGCTTACGGCATTCCTCTACTTCAGATGACGTATAACTTCACGGAACAAGACCGGGCGTTGCATGCCTATATCAGCGAAAAGGCAGCCGAAATCATGAAGGAAATGGGTGCCAAGACGGTTGAAGGCCGTTCGCCTATTACGGAATATGATATCGTCAACTACCAGACGACTCATAATACGGGAGGCACGGTTATGGGGGCAAGTCCTGACATTAGCGTAGTCAACAGCTACCTGCAACATTGGGACGCAGAGAACTTATTTGTTGTCGGAGCGGGGAATTTCGCTCATAACGGGGGGTATAACCCGACAGGTACAGTAGGGGCATTGGCATATCGATGTGCGGAAGGAATCATTAATTACAGTAAAAAAGGCGGTTCACTCGTTTAACAGGAGGTGTACACTATGGGTGGTTTTGGAAGTATAGGGATGCCGGGATTAATCATTATCCTGGTCATTGTCCTGATTTTGTTCGGACCCAAAAAGTTGCCGGAAATCGGGTCGGCAGTAGGGAAAACATTCTCCGAGTTCAAGAAATCTACAAAAGGTCTCATTGATGATGAGGATCCTGTGAAAAAAGAAGAGAAGAAAACAGAAGTCATATAGAAGGTGTAAAGTATGGATCCGTATGAACACCATAATAAAAAAATCATCAGTCCGTTGGATAAACCTGCAGTGGCTGAAGTGAAAGAAGAAATCCAGGAAGAGACCATAGAACGAATAGAAGAAGGAACGCTGGTCGATCACCTGACCGATTTGCGCAAACAAATCATCAAAAGCATTGCCGTTTTTATGTTCTTCTTCATCGTTGTTTTTTCTACGTTGAACATGTGGTTCCCGTATGTAACCAGAGGAAATGACTTAATCGTACTGGGGCCGCTTGAAGTCGTGAAGTTCTATATGTCCATTTCCACGACGATATCGCTTGGCTTGTCCCTACCGTTTTTGTTTCACTTCATCTGGCAATTTGTGAAACCTGGGTTGAAGCCGAAGGAAAGCGGTTTTCTTGGGATGTATTCACCGCTCATGCTCGTGCTTTTTGTCATCGGAATTGCCTTTGGTTACTATGTAGTGAATCCATTGAGTTATCAATTTTTAATAAACATCGGTGAAATCAACTTCGACGTGATGGTATCAGCGGGTGAATACGTCCATTTCCTAATCATGACGACGGTTCCACTCGGATTGTTATTTGAACTCCCGATTATCGCCATGTTCTTGTCGGCGATTGGCATTTTGACATCCGGAAAAATGAAAAGTGTCCGAAAATGGTCGTATATCGTGCTAGGGGTATTATCTGCACTTATTACACCGCCAGATTTTGTGAGTCAATTGCTTGTGCTGATTCCGATGATCTTGTTATATGAAATCAGCATCTTGGTCGTCACGAAGCTAGAAAGAAGACAAATCTTAACTGCAGAGCAATCCATCTCCCAGGAATAGAGGGAGGTGGATTTTTTAGGTTTTGTTGTCTCATTAGGCAAGTTAACTTGGCAAGCGAAACAAGATTAAGTTCTTCACAGTGGATTCTCAAGGAATGGGCACTGTTCCTAAAAAAGTAGTGACATTGTATTACGGTTTCTGTAATATCAATTGTTAATTACATTGAAGGAGTCTGAATTGGATGAATTTTAATTTATATGAAGATGCGCATGAATTCGAAAGGGAAGCAAAGTCGTTTCTAGTGCAATATGAAGACATTTACAGTTTGTTCTACGGAATTCTACAAGGCATAAAAGCGGGGAGTTATGAAAATCCGTTGATGGCGACAGTTGAAGATGAGGGCAAACTGGTAGCACTTTTTCAAATGACGCCCCCTCATCCCCTGAATATCGTCATTATCGATGAAAGCAAAAAGGATGCCATTCTAACGTTTGTAGCGAAAGAGTTTTTAGAAAGAGAGATACATATTCCTTCAGCTGTCGGCCTGAAACCAGTTGTTTTTTCGTTTGCGGACAAATGGATTGAACTGACTCAATGTGAATCGAGACTGCTGATGGATCAAGGGTTATACCGGTTGGATGAAGTCAACCAAACGCTCGAAAATAGTCCGGGGTCTTGGCGCTATGCAAGAAAAGATGAAGCACTACTAATTGAAGAGTGGTATGTCGCATTTTGCAATGATGCAGGGATTGAAAATCCTCCGGCGAAGGTCATCAAAGAACGTGTCGCACAGATTTTGCAGGACCAAGAAGTCTTCTTTTGGGAAGATAAGGGGAAAGTCGTTTCGATGATGAAAAAGGCACGTCCTTCTGATCGTGGGGTCACTGTATCGATGGTCTATACCCCGCCTGAAGAACGTAAAAAAGGCTATGCCCGTACGATGGTTGCCGCAGGCAGTAAAGAGTTATTGAAAACATATGATTTTTGTGTACTGTACACAGATATGATGAATCCCACGTCCAATAAAATTTATCAAGAAATCGGCTATCGAAAAATAGCTGACTCCGTACACTTAGAGCTTGTCGGAAAAGAGGCGGAATAAATGGTGAACTGCAGTTTTTGTGAAATCATTTCAGGGAATCTTCCTGCACGAATGGTCAAGGAAACAGACGATACCCTGGCGTTCCTAGATATAGACCCCATACAGAAAGGTCATGTACTTGTGATGCCGAAAAGACATGTGCACGATTTAACGGAAATGAGCGCCATTGAAATGAACAAGGTCATGACACTTTGCCAGGAAGTCATGCAGTCCTTGAGAACAGCATATAATCCTGATAGCATAACAATTATACAGAATAATGGGGAATGCATGGCTTTCCCGCATGTTCATTTTCACATTGTACCAAGATTTTCAGGGGATGGTTTCGTTATGATTGAACCAGAAATAACCGTCTCGGAAGAAGAGATGAACAGGATAGCACGCCAATTGGAAAAGAATATGGTATAATTTTATTACTAAGTATTACTTTCTAGCTCCAAACGCTAGAGTGGTAATACCGCTTTGATAGAAGGGACGATGGGTGGCCAATGAAAAACTAATCTTATTTCTAGAGCAAATCAAGAATTTTGCGAAATCGGAAATAGGATTAGTCCGCCCATTTTTCACTGCTACAGAAATTCTCTTCATACCAGAAAGAGTTTTTTTGACATGATTTATTTTGGGTACGTTCAATCCTTCCGATACTTCTCGGAGGGATTTTTTTATCCTCCGAAATAGGGGGAATCAGCATGACAGTATTAGGGAAATTAAATAATATCTCAATTGAATATGGTGACAAAACAATAGTTGAACAAGTATCCGTAGAGATCAAGCAAGGTAGTTGTATCGGAGTTGTGGGTGGCAACGGGGAAGGAAAATCCACACTGATGACACTGCTAACCGGAGAACTTCAAGCATCTGCAGGATCCATCCAGTGGTTAGGAGGAGATCCAACCATTCATCACTTCAAACAAGAAGCGCAGACAGTTGAAGCTTTAGACGAGCAACCGGCAGAAAACCATCTCACACATAAATGGCAAGTTCCGAAAGACCGTTCATATGATGTGCTGAGCGGGGGAGAACGCATGAAGAAACGGCTATCGCAAGCATTCTCAAGTCATGTTCAGTTGCTGCTTCTGGATGAACCGACCAATCACTTGGACCAAGAAAGCTTAAAAGAGCTGGTGAAACTGGTACAACACTTTTCGGGCACGCTCATCGTCGTTTCGCATGATCGCTATTTCCTGGATGAGGTGGCAACCTCAATCTGGGAAGTGGAGCAGCACCGAGTGACCCATTATGAAGGGAACTACTCCGCATACCGTGCCGAGAAAGAAGAACGTCGAAAAGTACAATTGAGATTGTATAATGCACAACAGAAAAAAATTGCACAAGTAGACGAGCAAATTGCGTCGCTTCAAAATTGGTCTTCAAAAGCACATGCGGAGTCGACAAAACAAGAAGGTGTTAAGGAATACTATCGTACAAAAGCTAAACGTATGGACACACAAATTCGCTCAAAACGGAAGCGTCTAGAGCTGGAGCTTTCCAAAGAACGAATTGATCGACCCTTGGATGAAAAAGAAGTGCAGTTTTCGATTGAAGGAAATCGCAAACAAGGTCATCGGGTAATTGAGTCCAAAGATGTTACAAAAGCATTTAGCAATCGCGTGTTATGGAAAAGAGCATCCTTTACGATTTTGCAAGGTGAACGGGTGGCACTCATTGGACCGAATGGCAGCGGAAAATCTACATGGCTACGCATGCTGATGGGGGAAGAACCGTTTGAAGGAGAGTTATGGAAAACAAGTGCCATGAGCATTGGCTACCTGCAGCAAACCGTGGATGATCTACCTGATGAAAAGACGCCTTCCGAATGGTTCAGCCCACAGGACTTTGAAACCAGGGGACGAATCCAGACGTTGATGACAAACCTCGGATTCGGCAAGGAACATTGGGAATTGCCAATCGGCAGTTTAAGCATGGGGGAACGCTTGAAGTTGAAACTAATGGCTTTCATGATGGACCAGAAAGACGTGCTGTTACTCGATGAACCAACGAACCATCTCGATTTGCCCTCACGTGAGCAACTGGAACAGACCTTGGTCACTTATCCCGGCACAATTATTCTCGTTACGCATGACCGTTATTTCCTCGAGAAGATTGCAAACAAGCTCCTGGTCATCGAGGATGGCGGGATGAGGAAAATCGACATGACATTCAAGGAGTGGCAAAATCATCAGCATGAAACTTTCCAGCAACAGCAGCTGCTCAAGCTGGAAGTGGAGCGCCAGGCAGTACTTGGCGAACTGAGCTTCATGCAAAGAACAGACAGCAAATACGGCGATTTGGACCGACGATTCAATGAACTAACGAAGCAGATTAAAGCGTTGAAGGGATAAAACTACAGTATATTAACCCCGTCCCAAATCTTGAACGGGGTTGAATTCTGGTTTCTCTAATCCTCTATCTTATTGCCTCTCATCAATTTCTCGAATTTTTTCATCTCCGGATCCGCTTCAGGGTAGTCACTAGTGGGATGTCTCTCCTGTCCAAATTCCACTTTATTATCGAGTTGAATTCCTATCTTAGAACCAGCGGATGCTGTGGGGTCGTTGATGACACTTTCTTTTGCTCCATCGAAATGAGGAGCCGCTTCAACATGTGGATTGTCATTTTCACGTGGCATATAATCATCTCCTTTATGGTTAATATGAC
>Ga0209013_10003363_pt1 | contig 14191 bp, 18 predicted proteins | sample Cruoilmetagenom2_FD_187291 | JGI IMG/M metagenome (GOLD analysis project Ga0209013, IMG submission 187291) | Oil polluted marine microbial communities from Coal Oil Point, Santa Barbara, California, USA - Sample 2 (SPAdes) (version 2) | ecosystem: Environmental > Aquatic > Marine > Oil seeps ... | reverse complement strand
TCTTGATACAAAATTAGTAGGAGGGGTTTTGCGTGAGAATTATTACCATTGAACCAACACCAAGTCCAAATACAATGAAAGTAATCGTGGATCAAGAACTCCCCTTTGGGAAAAGTTTCAACTATAAAAAAGAGGACAACCTGAAGGCGCCTCATGAAATCATTGCAATCTTAAATATCCCTGGTGTAAAAGGGATTTATCATGTGGCTGATTTTCTGGCAATTGAACGTCTTGCGAAAAATAGCTGGGAACAGATATTAAGCGATGTACGAAATGCATTTGGCGAGAATCATTCAACACTCAATCATGAAAAAAAAATAGAAGAACATTATGGTGAAGTCTATGTCCATGTGCAACAGATTAAAGGCATACCACTTCAAGTTAAAGTATTTGATCAAGTGTCGGAAGAACGCTTAGGTCTTTCCTCTCGATTTGTAGACGCCATGAATGCTAGTATGAAAGATTCGGACGAAAATTACATCTTGCAACGAAAATGGTCGGACTACGGTGTAAGGTATGGTGACAAAAAAGAAATCGCCGAGCAAATAAAAAAAGAAGTGGAAGCCACCTATCCAGATTCTCGTTTGCAACAATTGATTTCATCAGCTATCAGCACAAATAATGAGCCGATTGTACATGGTCGTCAGGTTTCATTGGAAGATTTTCAGGTTGATGCATGGGAAGAACGATTCCAGTTACTTGACCAAATGGCTGATCCTACAATTGACGACTTGCCTTTACTAAAGCAGGCACTGCAAGATGAACAGATGTCGATTCGTCGTTTAGCTACCGTATACTTAGGTATGATTAATAATGAAGCCGTAGTGCCCTCTATGGTCCTTGCGCTACAAGATAAAAGTCCATCAGTGAGACGTACAGCAGGTGACTGCATGAGTGATCTTGGCTTCCCACAGTTTGAAACAGCCATGATACAAGCTCTATCTGACAAAAATAAGCTTGTACGTTGGAGAGCGGCGATGTTTTTATATGAAACAGGAACAGAAAATTCACTACCAGCGCTACATCAAGCAAAAGAAGATGTTGAATTTGAAGTGAAACTGCAAGTTAATATGGCCATTGCCCGGATTGAGCAAGGGGAAGAAGCAAAAGGCTCGGTCTGGAAGCAAATGACGGAAGCAAGAAATTAAAGTGACAGAGTAAACCAAATAATATGGCCGTTTATTATTAATTCCCAGCGACATACAAGAAAAAATGTTAGCAGAAGTGTAAAGATCACTTTTGGCTAGCATTTTTTTAGCTAGAGAACGAGGTGCTGGGAATATAACGATTAAGATTTGTCATCTTTACTTTCTCATCTTTGCAAGGATGTCGAAATTTGGCGAAAGAATTCAATTTAAATCACTTTAGCGCTTTAGTATAGTAGAGTGAGGGGTGTTTAAAATGATATCAAATGAATTAATGACCCAACACCAAGTGCGTAAGGTATGGGTCTGCTCTAAACGGGAAGCGACCCTAGCATTAGGATTCATTCGTGCCTTCCTTGGAGAATGTGCTAATGGTAAATGGTTGGTCGTTATCACGGATAAATCACGGGAAGCGTCAGAAGTCCTTATATTAAATACAAGATACACAGCTATGGTGAAAATTAGAGAACGTGGATATTATTCGAGAATCAGCAAAATATATTCATCTACTACCGATCGTTAACTTTTCGAGTAATAACTGACGTGAATACGTGAAATATTATGAAATAAACGGTATGATAGGTGATGAAAAAGCTTAAATATAAAATAAAATAAAGTAAATGAAGGTGGGTATAAACATGAACGCATACGATGAATATATGAAAGAAATTGTAAAACCGATGAGAGCTGAACTAGTAAACGTTGGTTTTAAAGAATTGACATCAGCTGAAATGGTGAATGAACATATGGAAAACGCACAAGGAACATCCCTTGTGGTAATTAACTCGGTATGTGGTTGTGCAGCAGGCCAGGCACGTCCTGCGGTTACTGCTGCATTAGCCGAGGTCTTAAAAAAACCGGAACATTTAGTAACGGTATTTGCGGGTCAAGATCAAGAGGCAACCTACCAATTTCGCGCATTTATTGATGAAGTACCAGCCAGTTCACCCTCTATTGCCATTTTAAAAGATGGAAAACTCGCGTACTTCATTCCACGTGAACAAATTGAAGGTTTCCCGATGGAACAGATTAAGGCGCATCTAGTTGATGTACTAAATCAAGTTACAGCTTAATGAAAATCATTGTTTCAACAGCTGGACGACCTACAGAAAGAACGATTCAACTAGCGAAAAATGCAGCAGCAAAATTAGATTTGACTTACATCCCGCGTCAAAAAAGAAATGTTATTCAATTACAAGAACATTATAAGAGTAATGTATTGGTTGCAGCCAAAAGCCAATGGGAGTACTACGGTTTGAATACGAAGGACCCTTACTTTTTTAATCCGGGTACCGCAATGTTTCGTTTGAAGCGTGTAGCACGAGGTGAACGAGATCCTTTTCTCGAAGTATGTCAATTACAGCCTGGGGATTCCTTTGTTGACTGTACATTAGGTTACGCATCTGACAGTTTAGTGGCTGCTTATGCAGTGGGGGAGACCGGCAATGTAACAGGGTGTGAAGCGAATCCAATACTTGCATTCATCTTACATGAAGCATTTCATAACGGTCGTACAGAATATGTGAAGTTTCAGACATTGATGAATCGCATACATATTATTTCATCTGATGCAGTTTCCTATTTGAAGCGATTGGAGGATCAATCCGTAGACGTCGTTTATTTGGATCCGATGTTTGAGACCACAATCGATGAATCCATTAATATAAGTCCTCTACGCTCTGTCGGCATACAAGATGCATTAAATTCTGAATGGGTGTCCGAAGCACTACGTGTCTCAAAGAAACGAGTTGTCTTGAAAGCTAATTTCCGCTCACCTTGGTTTGAGCAATTTAATTTCAACCAACTCGTTCGACCGAACACAAAGTTCCATTATGGTTATATAGAAAAAAGCTGTCCCGAAAATTGAGGGGCAGCTCTTATTACACAGATAATGAGTGAAAGAAAAAACACAGCTTGCACCAGGGGGAGCAAGCTGTGTTTTTTACTCAGTCTGTAAAGTTTAAAGAAGTTAAATACCCGAGTAATACTAAGAAACCGATTCCAATCACTGTATGCATTTCCATAATAAATCCTCCTACTCTAAAAAACGAGAAGCTCTTTTAACTTTCTACATTTTTATTGTACAATGAATAATGAAAAGATGAAACCTTTTCATACGCGAATTCGTAATAGATAGAGTAGCTTGTTAAAATTTGTACATACTTGTAGGTGATTAAAGATGAAAAACTGGGTTCAGAAGACATTAGTCATTGCAGTAGCTCTCTTAACATTCGGTGTTATTTCACCAGACCATGTTATTTGGGAAAACTTATTAGAAGTAAAAGCTGATCAAAAATCGATTTCGTCACAAAATCCACCACAAACTTATGCAGTTGATTGGTCGGATAATGAACCTTCTACATTTATTGAAGATGCCATTGTACAAGCAAAAGAACAATCACGATTAAAATTCGGTTCACGTATCGGACCAGTCATCACGAATGAATTTGACGATGTTATTTTCCCGAAGATTCAAGAAGCTATTGAAATGACATTGTTGGATATGGACAATGAATCACTGAAATCCTTGTCAGTGAGTGAAAATCCTTCAGGTGATCATAGTGAAAAAATATTCCATATTTACGAATCTGAATCAGGATCCGATATTATTCGTTTTCATGTAAGAACGGACCGTAAGCCTCAAGATGGCTATTTCTTTAATTTCCACTACCATACTGCCTCCGATAATTTTATGAAACACTATCGGTTAGGTGATATATACTGGTCAAAAAATATGCCACCTAAATGGTTGTCATAATTCATGAAACCTTTTTCTATGCATGTTGCTGAAAAAGGTTTTTTCACATCTATACTTTTAGGAGGATATACACTTTGGAGCAATATTTACAACTTTGTCGCACAATATTAGCAGAGGGAAATTTGAAAGGTGATCGTACAGGTACAGGTACAAAAAGTATTTTCGGTTATCAAATGCGTTTTGATTTAACGAAAGGTTTTCCTTTAGTGACAACTAAAAGAACGGCTATGAGGCTCATTACATCTGAATTGTTATGGTTTCTTAAAGGAGACACAAATGTAAAGACATTGATTTCACAAAGAAATCATATTTGGGATGAATGGGCTTTTGAAAAATGGGTGAATAGTAAAGAATATGATGGACCAGACATGACCGACTTTGGTTTACGAGCTGCCAATGATGAACAATTCCAACTTATTGTTGACGAACAAATGAATACATTTAGAGAAAAAATCTTATCCGATAATGTATTTGCCGAACAGTACGGAGATTTAGGTCCCGTTTATGGTCGCCAATGGCGTTCATGGCCAACGCCGGATGGTCAATCGATAGATCAGTTAAAAAATGTAATTGAATCAATTAAAACGAACCCAAACTCCAGAAGACATATTGTCACTGCGTGGAACCCATCAGAAGTGGATCAAATGGCCCTGCCTCCATGTCATACATTCTTCCAATTCTATGTTGCAGAGGGAAGACTATCCTGCCAATTATACCAACGAAGTGCCGATGTTTTCCTGGGAGTTCCGTTTAATATTGCTTCGTATGCTTTGTTAACACATTTAATTGCACGGGAATGTCATCTGGAGGTAGGTGATTTTGTGCATACCCTCGGAGATGCACATATTTACTCCAATCATATGGATCAAGTAGGGGAGCAATTATCGCGTGAACCAAGGGCATTGCCGAAACTGACAATATCAGATGAAAAAACATCCATTTTCGATCTAGATACTGAGGATATTGATATAGAGGGGTACGATCCACACCCAAGAATTAAAGCTCCGATTGCCGTTTAGAAAGTAGGGATGACATGATTTCACTAATTGTTGCACATGATCAAAATCGAGTGATTGGAATTGACAACAAGATGCCTTGGCATATTCCAAGTGAACTTGCTTATTTTAAAGAAAAAACGATGGGGAAAGCCATCGTAATGGGACGGAATACATTTGAAGCAATCGGTCGACCATTACCTGGTCGATTAAATGTAGTGATAACGCGCAATACTTCATACGAACGAGATGGTGTTACCGTTGTTCATACTATTGATGAAGCCATTCAATTAGCTACTTCTCACCATGAAGATGTGATGATTATTGGGGGAGAACAAATATTTAAAGAAGTCTTACCTTACGCAGATCTGTTGTATGTCACATTAATCCAACATCAATTTGAAGGTGATACATTCTTTCCGTCATATGAAAATGAGTGGGAAGTAATTTCTACTTCTGAAACCATCACAACGAATAACGGTTTGAAATATATTTATTTGATTTATAAAAGAGTAAATGAATGAACTCTTGATCATTGCAGTCAAATAAAAACAGATGCTACATCCGTAGCATCTGTTTTTTTGGGATAGCGTGCTATTGGTTTACATGAGCTACACATATTTTTATAATAGAGTCAGGATAGAAGGGTGTGAACGCAATGACAAAAATTCATATCGTAACAGATTCAACTGCAGATTTGACCACTGAACAACTTTCACAATATTCAATACATGTAGTGCCTTTAACCATACAAATAAATGGAAAAACATATATTGACGGGGTAGATGTCCAGGCAGAATCATTTTTGGAAATGATGAAAACATCCAAGGAACTACCGAAAAGTTCCCAACCGGCAGTCGGGGTTTTCCAAGAACTTTATGAGGAATTAGGAAAGAACGGAGATCAAATCATATCAATACATATGACAGGTGGTATGAGCGGTACTGTAAAATCAGCACAGGCAGCTGCTGAAATCGCGGATGCCGATGTCACTGTGATTGATTCGCGCTTTATTTCATTTGCATTATCTTTTCAAGTGTTAAAAGCTGCAGAGCTAGCAAGACAAGGTGCTTCAGTGAATGAAATCGTGAAACACTTGGACTCCATCCGAAAAAACACAAATCTCTTCGTTGTTGTAGATACATTAGAAAACTTAGTAAAAGGTGGACGAATCGGCAAAGGAAAAGCGCTGATTGGATCATTACTCTCCATAAAACCGATAGCCTCACTGGAAGGTGGCGAGTATACACCGATTGCCAAGGTGAGAAGCCATAAACAAGTGGTTCAGTATTTATATAACAAATTCCTGGAAGATACAAAAGGTAAAACAGTCAAAGCGGTTGGGATTTCACAAGCAAATGGCCAAGCGATGTCGCTACCTTTAAAAAAGTTAATTGAAGAAACTGGTTTCTTCGATGTTCAGCAAGCCTTCACATCACCAATAATCAGTACGCATACAGGAATTGGTGCGATAGGCTTTATGTATACGGTCGAATAATGAATGTAATAAGCAGGGAGAGATCCCTGCTTTTCTATTGAAAAGGAGAGAATGACATGAAATACCGATTGATACTTGTCGTCGCTATGTTTGCTATCCTGATGACAGGATGTCAATTCAACCAAGTGAAGGGCATCCAAGAATTTACCGAAAGACAACCACTCAACCTTCAGAACATAGAAGTAGATGAAACGTTTATACTGGACAATATTACAATCGTCGGGCTAGGCGATTCATTGACTCAAGGTGTTGGGGATGAACGAAATTTAGAAGGTTATATTGGCCGTTTAGGCAATGAAATGACCACCTTCAAAGGGGTTCGTGATGTATCAATAATGAATGAAGCGAAACGTGGACAACGAAGTGATCAACTACTCTCTCAACTCCATTCCGGAAAACTGGACTCAACGATTCAAAAAGCAGACTTTGTTTTCATGACAATTGGTGGAAACGATATTATGCGCATTATTAAACAGGATTTATTTCACTTACGTGTCGATGCATTTCAAAAAGAGTTAATCGAATTTACACAACGGTTTAATGATATATTAGAAGAAATTAGAAGATTAAACCCTGATTCACCTATTATCTTGCTAGGATTATATAATCCATTTTCGGTCGTAACAGATGAAGCGAATGAGTTTGACCAAATATTAAGGAACTGGAACCAAGTAATTAATATTCTTTCTAACAGTGATAACAATGCATGTTTTGTTCCAGTTGATGATCTTTTTAATTCGAATGCAAATATGGTCTATCATACGGATTTTTTCCACCCAAATAGTCAAGGCTATGAACAAATGACAAGCCGTATCCTCGACACCTTTAAAACTTGCGGTTTAAAACAATTAACAAATGGGGAATTAGATTTCTAAGGGAGTTGAATCATTCATGAATCTATGGAAAGTTGCGTTTCTCTTTCTGGTGGCAATCATACTTACCGCTTGTGTCGTGGTTATTTTCTGGATAACCTCGCCATCCGAGAAAACAAACATACGAGAAGCGAAACTGGCATCGGAAGGGAATGTATTGACCCTCAAGACAACGAAAGAAGATTTTGAAGGAATTGCGAACACATACATAATGGACGCGATGAAAGAACAACCACTACCCGTTACCTTAAATGTAGAAGATCAAATATTACTCTCTACTGAACTGACTATATTCTCCTTCAAGTTGCCCGTCATTATGAAATTCGAGCCCATTGTGGAGCCGGACGGAAATTTGCGGTTGGTGCAAACTGGCGTTGAAGTAGGGAGAACGGAAATTCAACCTGAATACGTGTTAAAATTACTGAAAGATTCAGTAGCTTTACCAGAATGGATGATTGTACGTCCTGAAGAAGAAGATGTCTATATTGATTTATCCAGAATTCCAATGCAGTCGAATGTTGAGGTAAGGGCAAAAGAATTCAATTTAGAACAAGATGAGATTATACTTGAAATACTCATACCGAACAAGTCAGGGAGTGCTCAATGATGAATATAGAAAAAGCTACATTTGCAGGGGGATGTTTTTGGTGTATGGTCAAACCGTTCGCATCTTACGAAGGCATCCATTCGGTCATATCGGGTTATACAGGTGGAGAAATGGAAAATCCAACATATGAACAAGTATGCACAAATCGAACAGGCCATAGAGAAGCCGTTCAAATTACCTTTGATTCGGAAATATTCCCTTATGAAAAACTAGTTCAATTATTTTGGATGCAAATTGATCCTACCGACCCAGATGGACAGTTCTATGATCGGGGAACTTCTTATGAAACGGCCATTTATACCCATGACGAGAAACAAAAAGAAATTGCTGAAAACTCCAAAAGAGAGTTACAGGAAAGTGGTAAATTTTCAAAACCAATCGCTACACCAATTTTAGAAGCGAAACCATTCTATCCAGCTGAACAATATCATCAAGATTATTATAAAAAGAATCCAACACACTACGAACGCTACCAAGTAGGCTCCGGTCGAGCTGATTTCATACAAAAAATGTGGGGGGATATCAAATGACAAAAGAAGAATTGAAAAAAATATTGACACCTATTCAATATCATGTGACACAAGAGAAGGGTACAGAACCGCCACATCGTAATGAATACGACCAGCAATTTGACGAAGGCATATATGTAGACATTGTCTCAGGAAAACCATTATTTAGTTCGAAAGACAAATACGACGCAGGTTGTGGATGGCCGAGTTTTACCAAGCCTATAGACGGTCCTGAAGTAACGGAGCATTTTGATGACTCACATGGCATGAGAAGAACGGAAGTGCGTAGTAAAACTGCAAATTCACACTTAGGACATGTCTTTCCGGATGGACCTGGGCCAGCGGGACTTCGTTATTGCATAAATTCAGCTGCTCTTAAGTTTATTCCGAAAGAAAAATTACAAGAAGAGGGTTACAGTGAATACGTAACATACTTTTAATCTTTAAGCGAAGCCCTATTCATTCTCATGGCTTCGCTTTTTTATATGTTTAAGGGAAACGGGTACTTGGATTCAGAAACAAGAAGGTGAATCCTGGAATGCCATCTGAGATTTGTTTTTAAGGTCTCTATTTTTACATCCTGTAAAAATACTGTATATATTGTTTTTGGAGGGAAAATATGTATCATTCATTTTATCAATACGTTCTTACATTTAGAGGCGGGCCAAAATCGGACCTGAAAGCTATGTTTGCAGAGGGAATGTTTAATGATTTAATATTCCCGAAATACTCAACAGATTTTGATGAAATTTCGTCATACATTGAAGAATTGGCCCATGAGGATATGACCGCAACCATTTTTGATGAATTGTGGTCATTATATGAAACTTATGTGAAGTCTCAATCGTAATAAGTGGTAAATAATTGAGGGGGAATCGTCATGTCCATATTTAATAAAGTCTTGGCATCCATCGGTATTGGAAATGCACAAGTAGATACAAAATTATCTAATTCTGCATTTGTCGGCGGTGAAATGGTAACAGGAGTCACTGAAGTTGTTGGGGGCAATGTATCACAAGAGGTAGAATCCATTTACTTAACGGTTCATACGACGTATGAGCGAGAAGCGAATGACAAAAAATACACTGATTCCGTCACGATTTTTTCACACAAATTAAATGACCCGTTTACGATTGGAATAGGGGAGAAGAAAGTCTTTCCATTTTCATTCGAACTCCCTTTGATCACTCCGGTCACCATGGGAAAAACCCGGGTTTGGATTCAGACTGGGTTAGATATTAAAAATGCAGTGGACCCAGGGGACAAAGACATGATTGAAGTTCGGCCGAACGCCTTCATTTCTGAAGGATTGACTGCTGCACAAAATCTAGGGTTGAAGTTGAGAAAAGTGGATTGTGAAGAATCCCCGCGTGCCTACAGAGGGATTACAAGATTTGTTCAGGAATTTGAGTTTGTACCAACAAGCGGTCCGTTTAGAGGGAAATTCGATGAGATTGAATTCACTTTCATCCCTAAAGGATTGAATCAAGTGGAATTGCTTATCCAAGTTGATCGCAAAGTACGAGGGTTGAGTAGTCTATTCTCCGAAGCATTAAATATGGATGAATCCTTTATCCGATTAATTCTCACTAAAGCTGACCTTGCTTCTCTTGAATCAAGAATTAGGCAAGAAATCGCGAGATACGCATAACATCATTTGCATCTGGACATAAAAAACAGTATGATAATACGGAAATGTTAATAAAGTGAGGTTACAAAGATGAGTGTTCATATCAATGCAAAAAAAGGTGATATCGCTGATACGATTCTATTACCAGGAGATCCACTACGTGCGAAATACATTGCGGAAACGTTTTTAGAAGATGTAGTACTTTACAACGAAGTTCGAAATATGTTCGGTTACACTGGCACATATAAAGGCAAACGCATATCAGTTCAAGGGACAGGGATGGGTGTTCCCTCTATTTCGATTTACGTTACTGAATTGATGAATGAATATGATGTTCAAAAATTAATTCGTGTTGGTACATGTGGTTCAATTCATAAAGACGTGAAAGTTCGTGACGTAATCATCGCACAAAGCGCTTCAACAGATTCGAAAATGAATGAGATCATCTTCAACGGTGTCAATTTTGCACCAACAGCAAACTTTGATTTGTTGTTGAAAGCATACAACGCTGGTAAGGAAAAAGGATTGAATCTGAAAGTAGGGAATGTTTTCACTGAAGACGTCTTCTACAACGAACATGCTGAGCATGAAAAATGGGCTCAATATGGAATATTAGCGCTTGAAATGGAGTCTTCAGCTCTTTATACATTGGCTGCAAAATTCGGACGTCAAGCACTCTCGATATTGACAGTAAGTGATCATTTATTAACTGGGGAAGTAACTTCTTCAGAAGAACGTCAATTAACGTTTAACGATATGATTGTAGTAGCGTTAGAAGCTGCAATTCAAGATTGATCAAAAGGCTGTCACTTTTTTGACAGCCTTTTTCTTTCCGACTAGGAGTCCTACCTGATAGACTATACATAAACATTGAAGCATGGTTTAACGGTTTCGATTTGAAAGTGGTGAATGATAATGGATGAACACCAAAATAATCCAGAAAAAGAAGCAGGACAGACTGAACATGAACAACTAGATGCACCCGCAGGGAAATATATTCGTATTAAACCTTTCTTCTTTATCATGTTAATTTTTGCCTTGATAATTAGTACAACAGGAATAACAATGTTTGCTTTGACGTTCGGTGATGAAAAAGTGGTAGAAGTAGGGGCGCCCGAAAGACGCGAATTTCAAAAGTTATACCAAGTTTATGACGAACTGAATGCTGATTATTATGCAGACATTGAACAAGAGTCCCTAGTAAATGGTGCAATCAACGGTATGATTGATGCCCTTGGCGACCCTTACTCCGATTACATGAATCGAGAGGAGGCCGCACAGTTTGAAGAAAGTATCTCTTCTAGCTTCCAAGGAATCGGGGCTGAGATACAAGAACGTGATGGCTTGATATCTGTCGTATCACCAATCAAGAATTCACCTGCTGAAAAGTCGGGAATACAACCTAACGACAAGATTCTTGCTGTTGATGGAGAAAGCATACAAGGAATGAGTGCATCTGAAGCCGTTCTCATTATTCGAGGTGAAAAAGGAACTTCAGTCGTTTTGACAATACAACGTGGCACAATGACTGATCCGCTGGAAGTCACAATTGTACGTGATGAGATACCGATTGAGACAATCTATGCAGAAATGATTGATGACAAAGTAGCGCATATTCAAATTACAAGTTTCTCGCAAAACACGTATGACGAATTACTGGCAGCTTTAACCGAGATGGAAGAAGAGGGAATGGAAGCACTTGTACTGGATGTTAGACAAAATCCAGGAGGCTTGTTAACCTCAGCTATTGATATTTCAAATCTATTCATTGAAGATGGAAAGCCGCTTTTCCAAACAAAAGAAAAAGATCAAGATGCAGAAATCTACTTAGCGACAAATGGGACAAAAGTAAATATTCCAGTGTCACTATTGATTGATGGTGGTAGTGCTTCCGCTTCAGAAATACTTGCAGCAGCAATGAGTGAATCTGCTGGAACGAAACTTGTAGGATTAAACTCATTTGGTAAAGGGACTGTTCAAACCGCAAATGAATTAAAAGATGGTTCAAACATGAAGTTCACAACAGCCAAATGGTTAACACCTGAAGGGAACTGGATTCATGAAAAAGGAATCGCTCCAGATGTGAAAGTAGAGTATCCATCTTATACACAATTGCCATATTTGGATGCTACAGTACAAATGAAAAATGGAGTATTATCTGACCAGGTCAAAGCAGCAGAAGAGATGCTTACGGCAATCGGGATTGATACTGGTAAAGTGGACGGATTATTTGATGCTCAAACTGAGGTTGCTGTAAAACGAGTCCAAAAAGAAGCGAAGCTGAAAGAAACTGGTATCCTTACAGGAGACACTACGTATGCCTTAATGGACCAATTAAGATTGAAAATCTTAAAAGAAGATCCACAGCTACTCAAAGCAAAAAGTTTGGTGTTAGAAGAATTAAAAAAATAGACAAAGCTGACCTGTAACTTGAGGTCAGCTTTTTTAAAGATGGTTTATGTCAATGAATGCGGTTAACAAAGATAGTTGAAAACTCATTACAAGTACCTGCTTTTCATTTGTGGTTATTCGCATTCAAGAAAGGGAGATTTGCATGAAAGATGTTTATTTATTTAGTGGATTTCTAGGGAGTGGTAAGACCTCGTTATTAACGGATACTATTCGCCAAATAAAAGCTAAAGGTCTCAAGCCTGCCGTGTTAATGAATGAATTAGGAAAACTTCCATTTGATTCACAGGCTGTAGAAGATGATATACCTTTGAAAGAAATGTTAGAAGGATGCATTTGTTGCACAGGGTCGGAGAAGACAGAGGCACAGCTCCAAACACTATTGGCTGGAGAACAGTTTGATGTCTTACTAATCGAAACAACTGGAGCAGCACACCCGGTGGAAGCTTTAGATGCGATTTATTCACCTCTATTTGCAAAAGAACTGAACATTAAAGGTATCATAACTGTAGTTGATAGTAAGCTTTGGTTGGATCGACATGAATTACCACCTCAAATACGTTCTTTATTTTTAGAGCAGATTCGCCATGCCCATTTATTGCTGGCAAACAAAATGGATTTATTATCAGAAGCACAAAAAGCGAAGGTAACTTTTGAGTTGCAAAGTTTTAATTCAAGCGCAACATTACTTCAAACATCCCATGGGAAATGTCCATTTTCGTTTTTGGAAAAATTAACAGGTTCGGTTGGAGCAAAAGAAGTATCCCAAGCTCGGGTTGGAGTGGAGCTATCATTAGCAACAAGGATTGTTACATTCAACCACGATGTAGAACAATCTGTATTTGAAGATTGGTTGCGGAGTTTACCTTCTACTGTTTACCGAATGAAAGGGTATGTTCCGATTGTTGGTATGAAGAATCCGATGCTCTTCCAATATTCTTATGGAATGATTCAGTGGTTACCTGAATATGTAAAGATGGAGCCTACGATTGTGATGATTGGTGAACAAATTAAAAATCTACAAGTTCCAGGAAGTGAGTGAGCTGCATTTGAATGTATTAATTCAAGCATACCAAAGTCTTTTTCCAAATCGTATTTCGATTAAGAACATCGAAACGATGGACCAGTTAATAGAATCTATTCAAATTGAACTGCTGGATGAGTTGACACACCCTCGTGTACGCAAAAATCCCGAACAAAAATTGCAGATGGCCTTCGAAAGAATAGAAAAAAGTGACTTACTTTCATCTGTGAAACTCCCATTAATAGAGCTTTATAAAAATGTCTATGAAAACGTCAATAGTTTATAAGATGAAAGATATGGTAATAATTCTAAAACGACTCAATTATTAGAGAACTTATCATGCATAGAGAATACCTTCTTATTCCCAATGGCAACGTTGGCAATGATTAGGTATTTTTTTATGGCGTTTCAAAGATAAACTAGATTGCAGAGGAGGGAATAACAATGAAAAAAACGTTACTTACAATAACAATGGGAATGATGGTGTTCTCATTAAGTCAAACTGCAACAGCAGAAGCTTCATTTTCATTAAATGAACCCGCGAGTAAAATCAACAATAGTTGGTTAGTACAAACTCAACAATCTCCGTTGGTATTGAAAATCGAAGCGGAAAAGTTTAATGGAATTGATCAAGTATTCGCAAAATATATGTCTTTAATACCTACTGTTCAAAAAGCACTCGCTGAAAAAACGGTGGTACAAAAACCGGTAGTTCAAAAGCCAGTTGCACAAAAACCGGTGGCT
>Ga0209013_10003362_pt1 | contig 14199 bp, 7 predicted proteins | sample Cruoilmetagenom2_FD_187291 | JGI IMG/M metagenome (GOLD analysis project Ga0209013, IMG submission 187291) | Oil polluted marine microbial communities from Coal Oil Point, Santa Barbara, California, USA - Sample 2 (SPAdes) (version 2) | ecosystem: Environmental > Aquatic > Marine > Oil seeps ... | reverse complement strand
ATATATCAATAATCTGGCCGGCACGGCGCTGGGGCAGGATACTGATGATATGAGTGCAAACCTAGGGGAGGTTCTGGCCATGGATGTTTCGGGGCTCAACCAGCTTCGCTCGAGGCTTTATGATGCAATCCATCTTATGGACGACCTGATTGAATCGGCCAATGTATCTCAAATTGTTTTGTATACGGTGGACCTGGCGGGGCTACTTCCAGCCGATGACATGTATCTCACGTCCAATTTCGGTGTATGGGGAGGCACATCCCTCCTGGGTCAAATTCGGTACGGCTACGAAGAAGTATTCAAGTATATGGCGGATGAGAGCGGCGGCCGGTATTCCCTTCGGAACCAGGACTACGACAGGATCCTCCGGGATATCTACGCAGATACGAATATTTATTACATGTTAAGTTATACCCCCGTCGATGTAAAGAGGGACAGTACGCCCCATGACATTGAAGTAAAGGTGACGCGTCCGGGCCTTTCTGTCCGGGGCAGAAATAAAATCAGGTACCGGTCCATGAAGGAAGAAGTGGAAGCCCGGATTACCGGCGCCCTCCTGCTGCCCGACGCATTTCAAAATGAAGGGATTAGAATAGGAGTGGATTACTTCTACGAGACGGAAAACCTGGCAGGCTTAACCATCGCTGCCGGACTTCCTGCCGATGAATGCATATTCCCCCAGCTGGACGGAAATTTAACGGGCAGACTCGATTTTCATGGCATCATCTTTGACAGCAAGGGAAAGATCGTCCGTACTTTTGATCATACGGGGAGAATGAGGCTGGAAAAGATGCCGGATCGATTGCTTGCGGACATATACTGTGTCATGCGAAAAAATCTGGAGCTGAAGCCGGGGGAATATTCCCTTTCTATCGCATTGAGGAGCAAGGAAAGCCATGAAGTGAGCGGCATCAGCGAAAAAATGGTCATTCCTGAATCTCCGATAAACGATATCGCCATGAGCACCATCTATCTCTATGGGGGTCCGGTGGAGAAAGTCCGCTGGGACGTGAGCGCGGAGACCGACGACGAGGTCGCTTCCAATGAACTCTCCTTTGATATTCCCGGACTGGCAGACCCCTTTTTAAGAAACCTTTTTTCTTACGGTGAGTATCTTACGGCATATATCCGGATCCTTTATCCCTCTATCGTTACACCGGAGATGAGCGAGGATAAAACTGTCGCCTTCGAGATCATAAAACAGGACGAGGCAGAAGAAGGGTATCCGGCAAAGATCGAAAACTACCGGATCATCCACTCTACCAATCCGAAAGAGCTCATTTATGTGGCGGATATCGATGTCCGGAGTTTGACAAACGGCGCCTATATCTTAAAAGCCATTTACCTGGGGAACAAAGAACGGCCTGGCCGGGAAAAACCTTTTATCATTCGACTGATGAGGCCATGATTTTAACGAGGACTATTTCATTCACTTTCTGTTTTCTTTTGTTTATTGCCTATATCCCGGGCGAGGAAGACTGTCAGGAAACCATGGAGATTGCAATTAAGGGTGATTTCCGGGAGGGGGTTGCCAGCGGGCCAATGGTCATCGAGATCCCGGTGGTCAGAGGCGAAACCTGTGTGCGAAGTGTCGAGCTCTATATCGATGGCACTCTGGTCGGTGTGGATCCAGCGCCTCCTTTTCGGTTCCAGTATGATTTTGGGGATGATATCTCGGCGCATCATATCCGGGCCAGGGCAATCTCCTTCGACAGGGAAGTTTTCGAAACAGAAATAGTTACAAGGGATTATGATATTAAAGAGAAAATTCAGGTGCAGTTGATATCCCTGCCGCTTTTCGTCATGATGCAGAAACCGGAGGAAGCGGTGAAGGATATGTTTCAGCTGAAGATAAATGAAGGCGAGGTTGCCCTCGATTCTCTGGAAACAGACAAACAGCCCCTCACGGTTGGTATACTGTTAGATACTTCCCGCAGCACGGAAAAAACACTCGAAACCGTCATCACCGGGATCAAACGTTTCCTCGATGCACCGGTTCTGTACGATGCGCATGTTCTGACCATGTGTTTTCATGCAAGCCCGAAGCTGGCATGTGACCCCACAAAAGATAAAACAAAAGTAAAAGCCTCGCTGGATAATTTGCTGGCCGCAGGTCCCACCTCTCTCTATGATGGAATGTATTTTGCTGTCGGCAAGATGAAAGGCCTCCCCGGCAGAAAGGTGCTTGTTGCCTTCTCAGATGGAAGGGATAAAACGAGCCGGAGGAAAAAAGGAGAAGTGGAGACACTCGTGAAAACCTCGGGGGTCACGGTTTTTCACATTATTTTCGGGTTATCCAGATTCCAGGTCATGCAAAGAAATTTCTGGAAAAATATATCAGAATATAACGGAGGGACCGTTTTCAATTTAAAAGATACCAAAAAACTCGGCGAGGCTCTGGATCATGTCGAAGCATGTCTCAACGGCCGTTATGTCATGTCTTTTTACCCTCCAACGATCCTTCCCCCCGGCTGGCATGAGATGAAAAGTAAAATCGATAAAAACTTCAAAGGTTATATACCGACCGGCTTCTACATGCCTTAGTTCACTCCTTATCCTGCTTCTTGACTCTTACCAGCGAATTTTTTCTTTACAGGCCACAGGACGACTGACAAAAATTGTCACTTTTTTTGACAAAATTGTAAATTTGTGGAGATTTTGAACAGAGGATTGAGGCCTTAAAACAATGGTCCTTCCGCCACTGCCTCTGGCTGATTCCAGTGGGCACATGCTAATAACCTTTTTCGTTTAAAAGATTTACAGTAATTGCGCAAAATCGTGTACAAAGGATTGCCTGAGCAGACGGGTCAGATTACCGGAAGGCATTGTTTTTGCAAACATATGCTGGGAATGATACCCGTGTGTATTGTCTTGCAATGGGGAAGGAGAGAAAGATGAGTAAAGCACGATTTTTTTCTATCACAGGATTCCTGATTTTTCTGCTCGTCATAACACCCTGTTATGCTCAAAAGATTTTGGATTTTGCACTGGGGGAACAGGATGTCACCCTGAAGGGAGAAAAAGCCTTTGATGAGTGCGGTCATAGCCTCGCCATGGGAGATTTCAATGGAGACGGATTGGATGATTTGATCATTTCCGCACCGAGGGCAGGAGCGGCTCAGAAAAATGCCGCCGGACGGGCTTATGTCATTCTGGGAAAAAATCAGGCCACGCTCCCGGCGGAAATCAATCTGGGGACGGACGTGGATTTCACCATCATCACATCCACGGAATACGAATACATGGGAGCCAGTATTGCCGTGGGGGATGTCAATGGAGATTCCTATGATGATATTCTTATTAGCGCCCCCTTGGCCGATGGCAATCTCGACAGGGAAGATTCCGGTGAAGTCTATCTGATTATGGGGAGGTCCGTTTTCCCTGACTATGTTAATGTCAAGACCGATGCGGACACCCTCATCGAGGGCATCGACGAATCGGATATGGCCGGCACTACAATGATTTGCATGGACGTGAATGGTGATGGACTTGACGACATCATTCTGTCGGCCAGTGCTGCAAACGGAATTGCGGAAACGAAAGAGGATTCGGGCGAGGTTTACATCCTTCTGGGCAGAAGTAACATTCCTTCAAAAATCTCCCTTGAAACCTTTTCCGACATCATTATTTACGGACAGGATGCGTACGATCATTTCGGAAACGCTCTGGCAGCCGGGGATCTGGACGGGGACGGCTACATGGATCTTGTGGCCACTGCGGATCTGGCTGACGGAGAGCTGAACGATGAGGATCAGAGCGGAGAAGTCTATGTCATTTCTAAAATTGAGGATTTTTCAGGTCATGTGAGCCTGACAGCAGAGGCTGTCTCCACGGTTTATGGCATCAGCGCTGCTGACCGGCTCGGAGGAGCGCTTGCCATCCTGGATATCAACAACGATGGACATGACGACCTGGTGATGAATGCCGACCGTGTGGATCCACGGAACAGGCTTGAAATCAACACAGGCCAGGTTTACATCCTTTTCGGCGGCTCGCCTTTTTCCGATATTACGGATTTGGAAAACCGGTATGACGCCGCCCTGTACGGTCTGGACAGCTCGGATCAGATCGGGTCGAGTCTGGCAGCAGGCGATCTTAACGGAGACGGAATAAGCGATTTAATCATTTCAGTGAGAAAAGGAGATGGCCCCGAAAACAACCGGTCCGACAGCGGTGAAGTCTACATTATTTACGGCAGAAATTTTTTGCCTGAAGATCTGGTCATTGAACAGGTTGTGAGCACGGTTGTTTATGGGGGCCACAGCGGTGATACCCTGGGTTCCTCCATCTGCACGGGCCGCTTCGACAGTGACGGTTTCACAGACCTCATTCTCGGTGCTCCAAAGGCTGTTTACGGGGATCGCGAGACAAATACCGGAGAAGTTTATATGATCCGGGGGGGAAGCAAGTCTTTTATCATAACAGGTACCGGGCATGGCCAGGGAAACGCTGCCCTGGTGAAAACCTTCGGCACTTATGATGACCTGAGAGAGAGAAGTGCTTTTCTGGCGTATCCGTCAAACAATTACGGGTGTAATGTTGCTGCAGGAGATCTCGAAAACGACGATGTGGATGAGATTGTCACCGGTTTGGGACCCGGGACAAATTTCCCCTCCTATGTCCGGTGTTATCAGTTCAATGGCGAGTTGAAGTTCGGCTTTTATGCGTATGGAGTGAATAAGTATGGGGTCCATACCGCCACTGCTGATTTAAACGGGGATGGGAGCTATGAAATTCTTACGGGCCCCGGTCCGGGAGAAGTGTTCGGACCCCATGTGCGAGGATGGGATTGTGAGGATGACACCATCGTACCCATGGGAGCCGTTAACTTTATTGCCTATGGAACCCGAAAATTCGGGGTGCATGTAGGCGGCGGCGATGTGGATGGAGACGGTTACGCTGAAATTATCACCGGCGCCGGTCCCGGAGTCATGTTCGGGCCGCATGTGCGTGGTTTCAATTATGATGGCGCGGAAGTCACATCCATGAATGCCATCAACTTTTTCGCATATGGCACGAGGCGGTTTGGTGTAAAGGCGACCACCGGCAGGGTGGATGAAGATGCTTTCGCAGAGATTTTAACGACGCCGGGTCCGGGCCCCATTTTCGGGCCCCATGTCCGCGGATGGAATTATGACGGCACGGCCATTGAAGGGATGAACAGTCTCAGCTTTTTTGCCTACAACAGAGATTTGAAATATGGCGCCAATGCGGCATGCGGTGATTTCGATTCCGACGGGAAGGATGAAATCATCACCGGGCCCGGACCGGGACCGACCTACGGGAGCCATATCCGGGGCTGGAATTATGATGGCGGGAGCCTGGGAGCCATGCAGGATATCAGCTTCTTGGCCTACGGCAGCAGTACATATTACGGAGCGAACACAGCGGTGGGTAGATTTGGTCTCTGAGGAGCGCTTTCCTGAAACTTGTGGGGTTTTCAGGGAGATAGTAGCCGTCACCGCTGAGACCAGGAAGGGGGGCTGAAGGGCCCCCCTTCCACTACGCCTGCGTCGCCTCCCGTCGTGCGCCTTGCATCCACAGGCATCTCCGGTGTTTCGCTACGATGCCTGGTGAGAAATGCGGGCTATTTCGAGATCGTGACCCCTGCGTATACGCCTATACCCCGGGCTCCGTATCCGAAAACCTCCTCATACTGCTGGTCGAAGAGATTGTCAATTTTCACGTAACCCTGAAAATAGCGCACAAAGTCGTAGGAAGCGGCGAGGTTAGCCAGGACATAACTTCTCAGGGTTGTTCTGGCTACCGGGTCTATGCTGTAATCCATATCTTCCCGTTCCCCCACATAGATTACCGAAGGCGTGATATTCAATTTTTCCCGGTAATTGTAATTTGCGGATATACCGAATTTATGCCTGGGCCTTCGCAGCAATCGCTCTCCCGCAGTGTCGTCTTTAGCGTCTGTAAAGGTATACCAGGCCCTTCCGGTGAAAGAACCGGAGGGAACAAAATAGCTGTAGATTTCAATGCCTGTGGTCGTGGCCTCTGCAATATTCAAATATGTGTAAGTCACGGGATCAAAGTCAATCAGGTCTTTGAAGGCATTGTAGAAATAGGTGATGCCAATGCTGGCACGGGCCTTTTCAATAGACTGCTCGATGCCTATATCAATGCCTGTATTTTTTTGCGGAACCAGGTGTTCATTGCCGAACATGGAATATAGCTGGAAGAGTGTGGGTATTTTGAAGCCGCTCCCCACGGTTGCTTTAAGCTTGGTAGTAGTATTGAAGGGAAAAGCCGCGCCTGTTAAACGGTAGGTGAACGCCCCGTCGAAACGGTCGCTGTCGTCATATCGAATGCCGAGAGTCCCAAAAAAACGTTTCCTGTAGGAGATCACATCCTGGGCATAAAAGCTCTTGATCGCGGTATGCTGTTTCTCGAAAACATATTCATAGGGTCCATAGATACCGTCACTGAAATAGTATGATTCCCCTTCACCGTGTCGATATTCCAGTCCGGCTATCAGGGTATTGTTTTCATGAAAGGGGATCGTGTTTTTCCAGTTAAACTCCTTTGTCGTGCCCTGGTAGGTGGACTCGGAGAAATCAAAGGGATGATCATCATCTTCAGGGTTGTAATAATCCCGTTTCGTATCGGCATAGTAGAAATCGAAATCCTGTTTCCAGAGATTGTCCAGAAGCGCCAGGCTGAGATAGGGGCGGGCCGTGTACATCTCCGTATCGCCGGTGCTGTTCGGATCATCTCCAAAATACCCCCCGAAATTGTCCAGATCCACATCGGAATTGATATAGAAGAAGTTGATTCCGAAATCCAATGCTTTTACGGGAGCGACATTGAGATTGCCGCTGAAAGACGTATTTTTGAATGCATCATTTTCTGAATTGTCCAGATCTTCCGATGCTGCGGAAATTCCCTTTGTGTCCAGATAACTCAGGCCGAGGGAGAAATCCATTTTTTCATAGCCGCCGCTGGCTCCGGCAGCGCCCCGGATCGAGGAAAAAGAGCCGCCTTCCAGAGAAAAAAATGCATCTGTTTGTTCCGATCCCTTTCTGGTGACGATATTGATCACGCCGGACATGGCATCGGAGCCGTATAGCGTGCTCTGGGGGCCTCTCAGGATTTCAATCCGCTCGATATTGTTGACAGGGAGGTTGCCGAAATCAAAGCCGCCCCCCGGCGACATGGGGTCGTTCACCCTGACACCATCGATCAGCACCATCGTGTATTCGCTGTTCGCGCCGCGGATCATCACAGAGCCGACCTGGCCCGGCCCGCCGTTCTGCACCACATCGACGCCCGGCACATCCCGCAGGAGTTCCAGCACGGTGACGGCCTTTTTCTTTTCGATCTCTTCTCTTGTAATAATGGTGACCGAACTGGCCACTTCCTCCATTGGGGTGTCCTCAAGGTTGGCTGTCACGCTGATTTCCTCCTGAAAGGTCCAATCCGGCGGGATGTCTTCAGTTTCATCATCCGGGGCAGCATACACGGGGAGTCCTGCGCCGAGAAAAATAAAGAGAATCATTCCTAAGAAGACTTTTGTTGCCATGTCATAAACCTCCTGGTTCCCCGGACCGTTAAAAAAAAATCCCCAAATCTTCTAATGAAGATTTGGGGATGCCCCTTTTTTATCCTCAAACCGTTCAGAGACACAATCCATGGTCCGCGAAGATCGTTATCTCTTTCCGCAGGCAGGTTTTCTGGCTTCCGGTTCACCCTACCGGCCGCGCCTTCCCATCTGTTTCAGACAGTGGCGTTTTGCGGCTTTCGTCCCCGGTTACAGCGGCGGGTCCGCTCCGTTTTCGGATTCCCTTTTCATCCCTGTCGGGAAACCTGCAGATATCGTTAATATTTATATTCAGTTTTTACCGGATTGTCAAGCAGAAGCAGCAGGATTATTCTTTTTTATTTTTTCCCCCTCTTTCGTTATAATGTGGCAGGATTTTTTTTGATACCAGCAGACAGCTGGTGAGAAATGCCGGTTTGATCCCCCCGGAGGGGATGAAAGGAGCCTTATGATAAAGAAATATTGCCTGGTGCTTATTTTTATGGGTCTGTGCCTGCAGGGGGATCTGCCTGCCCAGAACTTTGACATTCAGGAAACCTTGCTTGACAACGGGATGCAGATACTGACCCTGGAACAGCACGATGCTCCGGTCGTGACCTGTGCCGTCTTTTACAAAGTCGGCTCCATCTGCGAGCGGCCCGGCATTACCGGTGTTTCGCATCTACTGGAGCATATGATGTTCAAAGGGACCGAAGTGATCGGAACAAAGGACTATCCATCCGAATCTTCGCTCCAGGAGGCGCTGGACCGGCTCCGGGAGGACATGCGGAGGGAAGAACTGGAAACACTCGAAGCCGGTCTTCGCGGTCTGGTCGATGACCCTCTGAATCCGGCCAATCAGAGCGAGCAATACCGGGAACTTGGGAAGCAGTTCGATGACACTCTGGAAACGCAGAGACAGTATATGATCAAAGAGCATCTGGACCAGCTTTATAACGGCCAGGGCGGTTTCATGACGAATGCTTTTACTGCCGAGGATATGACCGGATACTTTGTACGCCTTCCGGTCAACAAAATAGAGCTCTTTCTCTGGCTCGAGTCCGACCGCATGCAGAATTCCACCTTCCGGGAGTTTTATCCCGAGCAGCAGGTGGTACGGGAGGAGCGCCGTCTCACCCTGGAAAGCCAGCCGACCGGCCGTATCGAGGAATCTTTCAATGCCATGTTCTGGGAATCCTCTCCTTACGGCTGGTCCGTTGTGGGCTGGCCCCGGGACATTGAAAACATCTCGCGCGCGGATATCAGGGAATACTATAGACGCTTTTACGCGCCCGACAACGCCGTCGGCATATTCATAGGGGATTTTGAAACCGAAGCTTTGATTTCAAAAATTCGAGACTATTTTGAGAGAGTGCCCTTTTCCGGCCGCACCCTGCCTGTCTATATTACACCGGAGATCGAACAGGTCGGAGAAAAGAGACTGGTTGCGGAAGCCAGGGCGAACCCGGGCGTCACCATGCGGTATCATACCAGGGCTTTCAGGCATCCCGACACCTATCCTCTCGAAGTCCTGGCGGAATTGCTTTCCGGCAAAACAGGACGCCTTTACAGGACGCTCGTAAAGGAAAAAGAGCTGGCTCTGGGGGATGAAATCCGCAGCAGAATGGGATCACGTCTCAGGGTGGATGCGGAGCAGAACACACTGAAATACGCGGGGTACTTTGAGATCACGGCGGAAGCCAGGGAGGAGGCGGCTCCCGGGTCCCTGGAGAAAAACATCAACGAGATCCTTCAGGAACTGGCGAAGGAACCGGTTCCCCCGGATGAACTTGAACGGGCTAAAAATCAGGTGCTGGCAGCCCGGATCCGGTATATGAAGCAATTCTTCGGTTTTCTCACCCTTTTTGAGATCGGAACTACCGCCGTATACGGGGACTGGCAAGAGATCAATGAAAAGCCGGGAAAGATCGCCGCGGTGACCGCTGCCGATGTGCAAAGAGCGGCTTCCACCTATTTCAAACCGGCCAATCGGAACATCCTGATTCTTCATACCCTGAAAGAGGAAAAAGAAGAGGGGGCACCGTCCTCGCGCACCTCTGCGATGCTGGAACGGATCCGTAAAATCGACGACAGAACCGAGCTTCACGAGATGATCCAGCAGATGGAATCCATGCGGTCCCAGGTGCAGGATGAAAAAATGGCAAGGGGTATCGATAAGCTGCTGGCAGCCGCTTATGAACGGCTGGAAGCGCTTGAAGAGGGAGAAGAACAATGAAAATGTATTACTTTCTGCCTGTTTTGTTAATCTTTATTCTGATTCCCGGAGGTGCCGGCATTTCAGGTGGAGACCGCATCGTGGATCATCCCGACAAGCTGACTTACCCGGAGCTCTCCTATACGCCTCCTGATATAGAACATTATATGGAGATGCTCCCCGGCGGGATACCCGTTTTTATAACCGAAGACCATGCATGGCCCGTATTCGACATCGAAGTGCTTGTCAGAACCGGAACCCTGCATGATCCCCCTGAGAAGGCGGGTCTTGCCGGCATGACCGGCTCCCTCCTGCGGGACGGGGGCACCGCGGCGTTCTCACCGGAGGATTTTGAAGACAGGGTGGCTTTCCTGGCAGCCGAATTGACATGCGACACCCGTGATGACCGGTGTATCATCCGCCTCTCCATTTTACAGAAAGATATGGACGGGGGGCTCGATTTACTGAAAGAGATGCTGGAACATCCCCGCTTCGATGAAAAACAATGCGAGCGTTATACCTCCGACCTGATGCAGAATTTAAAGCGCCGCAACGATGAGCCATCCGGCGTAGAACGGCGGGAATGGGCATTCCTCCTCTATGGAGAGCACCCGCATATCAAAACATTTTCCAGGACCGGAGAGACGCTGAGCCGGATTACCAGGGAGGATCTCCTGGCTTTTCACAGGGGGCACTTTTTCCCAGAAAATTATATCATTTCCGTAACAGGGGATTTTGACCGGAAAGCAGTGCTGCAGAAGCTGGCAACAATCTTTCCGGCAGGAAAAGGAAAAGAGCCCCTTTCCCCTATGCTTCCGGAAAGACCGGAATCCGCCCAATCACCGGGTGTCTATTGCATCGATTTTCCCGGGGCCAGCCAGGCAAGGGTCAGCCTGGGACACCTGGGGATACGGGAAGGGAATCCTGATTATTACGCCCTGCAGATCATGAACTATATCCTGGGCGGCGGAGGATTCTCATCCCGGATCACCCGGCGTGTCCGGTCGGACGAGGGCCTTTCCTACAGCCAGGGCAGTTCTCTCTATCCCGGAAACTGGTATGCGGGCGTTTTCCGGGCCTATTTCCAGTCGAACAACAGGAACGCCTCAAAAGGCATTAAGATCATTATGGAAGAAATAGAAAGAATGCGAAATGAAAAAGTGACCGGCCCGGAACTTGAAGCCGCCAAAAACGCCATCACAGGACGGTTGCCCGGCGAGTTCAGCGACCGGTTCAGAACGGTCCGGACCTTTGCTTCCGATTACTACATTGGGAGACCGGCTGATTTCAGGAAAAATTATGAGCAACGGATCAACGCGGTAACGGCGAGGGATGTCCAGCGTGTGGCCCGCAAATATCTTCATCCTGAAAAATATGTCCTGCTTATTGTCGGCAATCTCGAGGAGGTGCAGGAGACATGGGATGAGGAGGCTCTGGGCCCGATAAAGCAACTCCCCCTCCGCGACCCATTAACCCTAAAATAATCAACTCTTCGTATGAAGGGGCAGGCTACCGTGCCTGCCCCTTCATACATGTTCGTTGCGGTCTGGTATATTGAGCACAGAGGCCCCTACTCTATGACCTTATAGGGATGCATCCCGGCATCCGCGGCGGCAATGGCGGCCGTATTGAAAATCGTTTCCACGGTCGCGTGACTCTCCAGGCAGTGGACAGGCAAATGGGTTCCCGCAATGATCGGTCCGATACAGGTGGCTTCCCCGAGCTCCCGCACCAGCTTGTATCCGATATTCGCACTGTCCAGGTTCGGAAAGATCAATACGGTGGCATTCCCTTTCAGGAGTGAAAAGGGGAACAATTTCCCGGCGATTTCCGGCGAACAGGCCGTATCCGCCTGCATTTCTCCATCCACTGTGAGATCGGGACGCCGCTTCTTCAGAATTTCCAGGGCATCCTCCACTTTCTTTGTTTCAGGATTCCGGACAGACCCGAAGTTGGAGTAAGAGAGCATGGCGATCCGCGATTCAAGACCCAGCGCTGCAGCGGCCGAAGCAGCGGTTTCCGCGATGAGGGAAAGCTCCTCTGCATTCGGATTGATATTCACGCTGGTATCTGCAAAGAGGAAGGTTCGTTTTTTCAGCAGCATCAGGTGGCAACCGATGACCAGTTTCACTTCCATGGGAGCATTGATGACCTGAAGGGCCGGACGGAGAAATTCCGGAATATGCTGTTCCAGCCCCCCGACGATCGCATCGGCATCTCCCTTGATGACCATCATGGGCCCGTAGTAATTGGCACGGGCCATCCGTTTCATGGCATCGCCGATGATGAGGCCCTTCCGCTGCCGGTAGCGCACCAGGATTTCCGCATAATCCCTGCGCCTGTCACTGGTGGCCGGATTGATGATTTGCGTATCCCCGAGATCGAGGCCCAACTCCTGGATCCTCTGCCTGATCACCGTTTCATCTCCCAGAAGGATCGGCTTTCCGATGTCTTCGTCGATGATCTGCTGGGCGGCCCGGAGCACTCTATTATATTCTCCTTCCGTAAAGACGATCCGCTTCCCTTTCCCTTTCGCCTTGGTGATCATTTTTCGCCGGAAGCTCTGAAGCGGCCCCAGCCTGGATTCCAGCTCCTCCCGGTACCTGTCCCAGTCCACGATCGGTTTGCGGGCGACACCGGTCTCGCATGCCGCCTTTGCCACTGCCATGGTTTCCCAGAGCAGGACCCGGTAATCAAAAGGCTTGGGAATGATGTATTCTCTGCCGAACTGCAGTGTCTCAACGCCATAGGCGCGGCAGACCGCATCGGGCACATCTTCTTTGGCCAGCTTCGCCAGTGACTGTGCCGCCGCTACCTTCATCGTTTCATTGATGGCCTTCGCCCGCACATCGAGGGCGCCGCGGAAGATGAAGGGAAAACCCAGGACATTGTTCACCTGGTTCGGATAATCGCTGCGGCCCGTGGCCATAATAATGTCATCCCTGGCGCTGATGGCGTCCGGATAGGTGATCTCCGGATCCGGGTTGGCCATGGCAAAGATAATCGGATTTTTTGCCATGGACCGGACCATGTCCTTTGTCACCACGTCTGCCACGGATACTCCGCAGAATACATCCGCATCTTTCATGGCGTCTTCCAGAATCCGGCAATCGGTGGGCTGCGCAAACTGGGCCTTGTACTTATTGAAGCGCGGGTTTTCCGGATCCAGATCCTCTCTACCGGCATAGATAACCCCCTTGGAATCACAGAGGAGCATATTCTCCTTTTTCACGCCCAGTTCGACATAAAAAGAGGCGCATGCGATTCCGGCCGCTCCGGCCCCGTTATAGACCACTCTTACATCCTCAATATTTTTCCCCACCAGTTCGAGGGCATTCAGCAGTCCCGCGCCGGAAATAATGGCGGTGCCGTGCTGGTCGTCATGGAAGACCGGAATATTCATGGTCCTCTTCAGCGTTTCTTCAATATAGAAACAATCCGGGGCCTTGATATCCTCCAGGTTGATCCCGCCGAATGTGGGCTCCAGAAGCTGACAGACCTGGATGATCTCGTCCGGGTCCTCGGTGTCCAGTTCGAGGTCGAACACGTCCACATCGGCAAACCGTTTGAACAAAACCCCTTTGCCCTCCATCACCGGTTTGCCGGCCAGGGCCCCGATATTCCCCAGTCCCAGGACGGCCGTCCCGTTGCTCACCACGGCCACGAGGTTCCCCTTGGCGGTATACTTGAAGGCGTCATCCGGATTCTTTTCGATATGCTTGCACGGAATGGCCACGCCCGGTGTATAGGCCAGCGAAAGATCGCGTTGCGTAATGCAGGGCTTTGAGGAGATAACCTCTATTTTCCCGGGTCTTCCAGCACTGTGATATTCGAGCGCTTGATCTTTTGTTGACATGACTTTCTTTTAAACCTCCTGCTTCTGCAGCGTATAGACTTTTTATATTTTGCGGCAGTCGCACTCTGCGGCTTCCACAGGAAAAGAGCATCATAATACACCCAGATTTTCAATTTGTCCAGATATTTTGCGCAGTGTGGTGCGCAGTGGGGGACCACAGCAAACTGTCAAAAGAGCATATCCTGAGTACTTAAATGGTTTCAAGTAAAGGGGAAAACCCAAATATCCAGGTGCCGGCCGTCTATGAGGATGACCTTTTGACCTTTTGTATTTCCGGGAGTGAAACATCACAGGGACAATCAGACCGGTATACTCTAAATTGGGGAGTCTCTTCTTTTAAACTACAAATCTGGCTTGACTTCGAAAGGTGTTCGGAATATAAGAACCAGGGATGGTAACTAAAGAAACCTCTGGACTCTATTAGATACGATTCACTGAAAATATGGCACAATTCCAATACAGATCTCGGAATTACAGTGTTCCGGCAAAGGAAATACGGGGGGTTGATCTCTGCGCAGTACATGGCACAGGACCCGCAATCATTTATGCTGGTGCTTCTATCGCGAGGGAAGATACGCCAGGCCATTCCCGCAGGCCAAA
>Ga0209013_10003361_pt1 | contig 14200 bp, 11 predicted proteins | sample Cruoilmetagenom2_FD_187291 | JGI IMG/M metagenome (GOLD analysis project Ga0209013, IMG submission 187291) | Oil polluted marine microbial communities from Coal Oil Point, Santa Barbara, California, USA - Sample 2 (SPAdes) (version 2) | ecosystem: Environmental > Aquatic > Marine > Oil seeps ... | reverse complement strand
TGTAATGTAACGTTGTTCGTTGCACATGATGTTCATTAGAAATGTAACCAGGTTTCTAGCACATGATATTGTTACAAAGACTATTGCACTTAACAGCTAGTCCCTGGTCAGTTTATCTTTTCTCCACAATTTTATTGTTCTGCTAAATGTGTTTTCTACCTCGTCCGCATCGTATCCAAGACGATGCATCTCACGCAGCGCCCGCAGCATCAGATCATCCAATCCCTGTCTGCGCAGCCGGTGAACGATCTTTTCATCGGGTTGTTCCCATATATACGTGCCGCGCCCCTGTTGTGTGGAGATCAACCCCGCCTCATCCAGGATGCGGTATGCACGAGCCACGGTGTTGAAATTTACCCGCAGATCGGTCGCTAACTGGCGAACGGTGGGGAGCTGGTCACCCTGCTTCAGTTCACCTTCCGCCACCATCTGCTGGATCTGGTTTACGATCTGGGTGTAGATCGGCTCTCCGGAGCGGAAGTCGATTTCTAATTTAGAGACCATTCGCTGGTGCTGTCCGGTCGGATTCCTGCATGCCGTTTACCTCTGCATTGTATCATTGTAGAATTGTATAAATGTAGCAATGTATCTTTGTAGTATTGTATAAATGTATTATTGTACAATTGTATCAGGTTTACTCAAAATGTCAAGGATGAAAAACCGGTCATGGGATTAGCCGCTCTCTACCAGGTAATTGGGATCAGGCCCCATGGTCTATCATTAAATTCCTGGGAGCATCTTGACAATTAACGCTAAGCGTTTGAAAATTATTCATCCTTCCCTGCGGAGACTCACGATGTCCAAACCTGTTCCATTTGACTGGGGCGCGCTCACCGAAGATGAACCGCTCACAGAACACGAGTTAGAGGCCAAGGCCCAGGATTTACTCGCGCAGATGTCCCTCGATGAGAAGATCCACCAGATGTCAGGAGACGGCTCGTATTTCATTGAAGGTCCGCGCATGCTGCGCGCCTACAACCCGCGCCCCATCCCTGCCGGTGTGAATCCCCGCCTGGGGCTGCCGGGGGTGCAGTTTAGCGACGGCCCGCGTGGTGTTGTGATGTATAACTCTACCTGTTTCCCGGTCTCCATGGCGCGTGGAGCCTCTTGGGACATCGAACTTGAGCAGAGGATCGGTGATGCGATCGGCGTTGAAGCGCGTTCCCAGGGCGCCAACTTCTTCGCCGGTGTGTGCATCAACTTGCTGCGCCACCCAGCCTGGGGACGCGCCCAGGAAACCTACGGAGAGGATCCCTACCACCTGGGCGAGATGGGGGCGGCCCTGGTGCGCGGCGCCCAACGCCACCTGATGGCCTGCGCCAAACACTACGCCTGCAACAGTATTGAGAACGCTCGCTTTAAGGTGGACGTAAAAATTAGCCCGCGCGTGCTGCGCGAGGTTTACCTGCCGCACTTCAAGCGCTGTGTGGACGAGGGTCTGGCCGCCGTCATGAGCGCCTACAACCGGGTCAACGGCGATTGGTGCGGGCATAATAACCATCTGCTGCGTGAGATATTGAAGGGCGACTGGGGCTTCGATGGCTTCGTGATCTCCGATTTCGTCTACGGGCTGCACGATGGCAAAGCAGCCGCGCTGGGCGGCTTGGATCTCGAGATGCCCTTCACGGGGCATTACGGCAGGAAGCTGCGTAAATTGGTTGAGAGTGGAGATGTGCCCCAGGCCATCATAAACGACGCCGTGCTGCGCATCCTGCGCACGGAGATCCGTTTCGCCCAGATTGGGGAGCTGGAACGCTACGACCCGCACAGCGTTGTGAGCCCGGCGTTTGTAAAATTGGCTCGCGAGGCGGCCGCCAAATCGATGGTGCTGCTCAAGAACGAACCTCCATCGGGTGCAGGTTTGCCTCTGCTGCCGATCGACCGGGCGCGAGTCAGCCGCATCGCCCTGATCGGGGAGCTGGCGGACATCCCCAACACGGGCGACCTTGGAAGCAGCCAGGTGCGCCCTCCGTACGTGGTCACGCCTCTCCAGGGATTGCAGGCTGCGCTGGATGGCAGCGGGATTGGGCTCGATTATCAGGATGGTAAGAAGATTGCTGCTGCGGTGGAGATCGCTCGAGATGCGGACATCGCCATTGTTGTCGCCGGTTACACCTACCGCGACGAGGGCGAGTACATCAAAACCCTTTGGTCCACCAAAGGTGGCGACCGCGATTCCCTGCGATTGCACCCGCACGATGAAGCCCTCATCCAGGCCGTCGCGAGTGCTAATCCATGCACCTTGGTGGTGATGGTAGGCGGCAGTGCCATTATCACCGAAGCCTGGCGCGAGTCGGTACCCGCAATCCTGATGGCCTGGTATGGGGGCATGCAGGGCGGTTTTGCCCTGGTCGACATCTTGTTCGGCACGCTAAACCCCAGCGGCAAGCTGCCCTGCGTCTTTCCGAAATCAGAAGACCAGCTGCCCTTCTTCGATAAGAACGCCGACTCCATAGAATACGGATATTACCACGGCTACCGCTTGTTGGATGTAGATGGCGAGGAGCCCGCATTCGCATTTGGTTTTGGCTTGAGCTACACCACCTTCGAATACCGGGAGCTGCACCTCGACCAGGAAACAATTGACCCGAACGGCATGATGACAGCCCGCGTGGAGATTACCAATACCGGCAGTGTTGCGGGCGACGAGATAGCGCAGCTGTACATCGGATACGTCGGATCGCGGGTAGACAGGCCTCTCAGGGAGCTGAAGGGCTTTACCAAAGTGTCCCTGCAGCCGGGCGAAACCCGCCAGGTAACGTTCAACCTGCCCGCCCAGCGCCTGGCCTATTACAACGAATCGCGGTCAGAGTGGAGTATCGAGAAGATTACCTACCTGGTTTACGTGGGGTCTTCCTCTGCCGGGGATGATCTTCTGTCAGCACAGTTTCGCATTGTGGAGCAATGACCGGTACACCGCGCGAGTAAAATTAACCACGTAGAACCGGAAAGCACACCATGTTTACCAGGTGCATAGATCCTTGTGCGTTCTACACCTTCTTTCCAAGAGAAAATATTCTGCGCACCCTGCCTCATTACGGAGAGCAAACACGGATGAAACCCCAGGTCTATCCGCGAACCGAAGAAGCCAACCTATGATCATCAGCGCTTCCCGCCGTACCGACATACCCGCCTTCTACTCACGCTGGTTCATCAACCGGGTGCATGCTGGCTATTGTACAGTTCCAAACCCCTTTAATTTAAACCAGGTATCGCGTGTCTCCCTCGCCCGCCAGGAGGTCGACGTCATCTCCTTCTGGACGCGCAACCCGCGACCACTATTCCCTTACCTGGAAGAACTGGATCAGCGCGGCTACCGCTTCTATTTCCTCTATACGCTGCTGGATTACCCACACCAGATCGATCCCTTCTCCCCGGCAGCCGATCAAGCTGTACGTACGTTCCGTGAACTGGTCGAGCGTTTCGGTCCGCAGCGCGTGATCTGGCGCTACGACCCCATCCTCTTCACCCAGCAGACCGGCCCCGATTTCCACATCGATACTTACCGCCACCTGGCTGAGGCCCTGCGCGGTTACACACAACGTTCCGTGATCAGCTTCATGACCCATTACTCTAAAGCCCAACCACGCCTGGAGGAGATGGCCCGCCATGGCGCCGCTTTAACCCCATTTCGCGGTCCCGCCGAGACCTGGTTCGGCGGCTTCGTACGTTCACTGGTCGATACAGCGACCGCCAACGACATGACGATTCAGAGCTGCGCTTCCGAACTCGACCTTGCTCCTTACGGTGTTCTGCCCGGCAAGTGCGTGGACGATGAGTACATCCAGGACGTTTTCGGGATTGACGTTGCTTACCAAAAGGACCCCGGTCAAAGAAAACTGTGTGGCTGCGTGCGCAGCCGGGATATCGGCATGTACGACTCCTGCCTCTTCGGCTGCCAGTACTGCTACGCCACCACCAATTTCGAAAGATCGCGCCAGAATTACAGAGAACATGATCCCCAATCACCCTCGCTGGTTGGGTGGTATGATGTAGATGAGGAACTGCAGCTACGTTTGTGCGGTTGATCTGGACGCGAATATTCCCTAACAATATTTTTGTACGATATCCAGCATTTCTTCTTGATCCCTTTCCATATCCCTGACGAGTTTAAATTGAGTTCGACATCGATCCAGGTTATGGCCGGGTTTGTGAATCTTGAAGTAAACGTCGCCGTTCAGGTGATCGGTGAGGAAGCGCATCCCGCACTCGCATGACATCAAGCGGGCAGAAAACGCCAGCAGCTGGATCTCGGCCGGGGTGAGGGCATCCCGCGTGGCATCCAGGTAGCCCTGCGTGTATTTCTCAAAGCACTCCAGGTTGAAATGCACTTTAGACAAATCCTGTTCGTCTTCTTCCCCCGTGTTCGTGATCGAGCGGATGGCGTCCCCGAAGTCATACAGCGATGACCCCGGCATAACCGTGTCAAGGTCGATGACACACACTCCTTCACCCGTCTCGTCGTCGATCATCACATTGTTATATTTTGTGTCATTGTGAGTGACCCGCAGCGGCAGTTCACGCCTATCGATCAGATCGACCACGATGGACGTTTCGCCCGCACGCTGCAGGACGAAATCGATTTCTTCTTTCACATCTTGGGCACGGTTATGTTTATCTTCCTCGACAACTTCTACAAAGGTTTTGAAGCGTTTCACCGTGTTGTGGAAATCGGGAATCGTTTCGTGCAGCCGGTGGACCGGGAAATCATCCAGCTGCTGCTGGAACCTGCCATAGGCGCGGCCAGCATTGTAGACATGATCGATGCTCTGCGGGACCATGTACGTCTGTGCGCCCTCGATAGAAATGTATGCCCGCCAATAGTCTCCCCCATTTCTGTGCAGAAAACCGCCATTTTCCAGGGTAGGGACAAGTGTTAAAGACTCCCGTTCGGGATCACCACCTGCGGTCGTGATTTTTCGCTGTAAATGAACGCTGATGGCCTCAATATTAGCCATCAGCTCTTCCGGACACTTAAACACATATTGGTTGATCCGCTGCAGGATATAGCGATGCACCAGTCCATCCGATTTGCTGAAATAAGTGTAGAAAGTGTCGTGTATGTGGCCGAATTCGTAGGGTTCCGCTCGAATAAACTGGCCTGCGAATTTAAAGTTTGGGACAACGTCGGTTAAGTTCAGTTCAGCTCTCATGGTTAATTTCTTCCGTGTATTATATCCTGGACGCTGGCATTCTTGAATTGCCAATTCAACCAATTTTACATCGTCAGAACATCGATCCATAGATGAGCACGCACTACGCTCCCCTTTCTGCGCCGAATAAAGTTATAATCTTCATCATACATCGAAAGGCAGTACACGATTTTATGAACATCTACTTCGCATGCTCCATAACCGGTGGTCGCAACGACCAGGACGTCTATCAGCAAATCGTCGACTCTCTCCTGGTCGACGGTCACCATGTCCCAACCGCCATACTTGCCACTCCGCAGGTGATGCAGCTGGAGGGCGTCGTCGACCCGCTGGTCGTCTACCGGCGCGACGTGGCCTGGATCGAAGGCTGCGACTTGCTGGTAGCCGAGGTGAGCACGCCATCTCACGGGGTGGGCTATGAGATCGGGTACGCCCTGGGGTTGGGAAAACCTGTGCTTTGTATTCACCGCCAGGGGGTAAAAGTCTCCAAGATGATCTTGGGCAATCAAGACCCGAACCTGCGCGTGTTCGAATACCATAATATTGATGAAGCGTTTGTTTTCGTGCGTTCGTTTATCGCCGGGTAGTCGAAGTAAAAATTCCTCCTGCCGTCTGAGAGCTACCCGCACGCTTGGGTGAAGCGGTAAAACGTGATTCTAATAAAAGTATTACACTTAACGCATGCTAACTGTGGTAGTATACACCGCTTGTTTCCAGAAGTTCTAATAACGAAGACTTTATCTTTTGATTTGGAACCCATGCGTGAACTTAGCAACAAATCTTTGAAAGGAGTTCCAAATCATGACCGAAAAAGAACAAGGTACCGTAAAATGGTTCAACGGCTCTAAGGGCTACGGCTTTATCGAGCGCGACGCCGGTGGAGATGTCTTTGTACACTTCAACGAAATCGTGGGCGATGGTTACCGTAACCTAGACGAAGGACAGCGCGTAGAATTCGCTGTTGTTGAAGGCCAAAAAGGCCCCCAGGCTCAGGAAGTTGTCCCACTCTAAGATAACTACTTGAAATAAACCAAAAACAAAAGCAGGGCAGCGACTTTTCGCTGCTCTGCTTTTTGGATTCTGGTATGTTTGAACAAAAGCTCGACCGGTCCGAGATAGTCTAACGGAAATTCGACATGTTTGAACGGGCAAATAGAGATCTACTGATCCTTGCATTGAAGGCTAAGCCCGATCAGTGATCAAACATTGCAAGAGACGTTTATTGATCTTCGTTTATTGAATAGAACGATTTGCAGGCTAAAAGAGGCGTACTTGAAAACCGCACTGTTCCTTTAGTAATACGTAGATCAATAGTAACTTATGCAACGATCAGTAATTCTGACCCACGTATTTCAATAAAAATAACGCGCCTGTAAAAAATCAATCCGTTCATCACGTACAAGGTAAACAAGACGCTGCTCTTGTGTAATACGGCGGGACCACATACCTGGTGCCAGATATTTCAACTGTTCCAGCTTTCCGATGCCTTGAAATGGATCTCGCAAGACATCTTCAACCAGCCTTAACACGCGTAATGCTGATTTGAGATCCACTTCGACCCAATAGCGTAAATCTTCGATGAACTCAGGCTGGAACACTGCTTCACGTTTCTTGCGCGTCAGTGCTTGCACTATCATTGGGGAGAGGGTGTATGTGATTGATAGAGAACGCGAGAGTTCGGGTAAGCACGTTCCCGAGCGGGTAGGGTTCATGACGAATTGAGGCGCGATCAGAGTAAGAAAGTGCGAACTCAAACACGCGCTGCCCCTCACCGACTGGCTGCGGTAGATTATGCCCAGCGGTGTGTATAAAAAAAGGTGCCCCCAACTGAATGAGGGCACCACTAATCTCTGGTTGTTGAACCAGGTTTATGGGTCGATGTAGATCGTGCAGAAGTAGGTACCCGGCAGTAGATCGGTGAAGGTCTCGTCCTCGTCGTTTGTGCCAGAGTCAAAGACCATCACGGTGCCAAATTCATCCTCGCAGGTGATGGTAGCTACAGTAACACCATACCCAGCCAGCGATCGGAAAATGACCTCGATCTCGGATAGCGGGACGTTGACGAAGGTGGCGTCAGCGGTGTATGCATCAGCCAGACGGTCCTCACACGTGCTGGAGGAACTCACCACCACATTCTCCGTACCAGGGTCGCCCTGGTAATTGGCAGGAACCGTGGTCTCAGTGATATCATAGCTAGCCAACAGCACATCATCGATACAAAGGATGCCATCGGCGGGTGCCTGATCGTCCTCACCACCATCCAAGATCTCGATGTCTTCTGCCCCACCGTCAAACGGATTGATATTGAAAGTGAAACCGGCCCCGGGCAAGAGAACATTGCCGACGAAGTTAGCATTCTTGGCCTCCTTGCGGATGATGATGGAACCGAGCAGGTTGGTGAAAGTGGCGTCGGGGTCGTCACCAGCGGCCAGGCGGTCCAAACACGTGCTGGCGGAATCCACCGTTACCGTCTCCGTGTCAGTGTCACCCGCATATCCGTCAGGAACCTGGGTCTCGGTGATATCGTAGCTCCCCATCCGCACATCGTCGATGCACAGGATGCCGTCGTCACCATTGGCCTGGTCTTCCAAACCCCCATCGTCGATCTCGATGGCAACCCCACCATCAAACGGGTTGGGGTTGAAGGTGAAGCCAGCACCAGCCAGATCCGCGCCGTAACCATCCTCCTTGCGGATGATGATGGAACCGAGCAGGTTGGTGAAAGTGGCGTCAGCGGTGTATTCACCAGACAGACGGTCCTCACACGTGCTGGCGGAATCCACCGTTACCGTCTCCGTGTCAGTGTCACCCGCATATCCGGCAGGCACCTTGTACTCGGTGATATCGTAGCTCCCCAACAGCACATCGTCGATGCAGAGGATGCCGTCGTCGCCGTTTGCCTGGTCTTCCAAACCCCCATCGTCGATATTGATGCCAGCCCCTCCGTCAAACGGGTTGGGTTCGAAGTTGAAGCCAGCACCAGCCAGATCCTCGCCGTAACCATCCTCCTTGCGGATGATGATGGAACCGAGCAGGTTGGTGAAAGTAGCGTCAGCGGTGTATGTATCAGCCAGACGGTCCGCACACGTGCTGGAGGAACTCACCAGCACCGTCTGCGGGAGTGGGTCACCCGCATATCCGGCAGGGGGTGTGGACTCAGTGACCTGGTAGCTGTCCAACACCACACCGTCGATGCACAGGATGCCGTCGCTACCATTGGCCTGGTCGTCTCCACCACCATCAAAGATCTCGATGGCTACCCCACCATCAAACGGGTTGGGATCGAAGGTGAAGCCAGCACCAGGTAGCAGCGCACCGTAACCATCCACCTTCTTGACGATGATGCTGCCCCTGGCATTGCCGAAGTCGTAGGGCCCTAGGTTAGTGTCGGAGACATTTAGGATTATGCCCGCGTGAACACCAGAGCCGCAGCCGTTGGTTGGCGCAGGCACGGTCTGTGCCCAGCCGTCAGGACAGACCTCTTTGACCCTGTAGGTACCATCGGAAAGACCACCGAACTCGTAGTAGCCAAAGGCGTCGGTGGTGGTGCTAGTATACAAGTTATAGGTACTGGTGTCGTTGTCGTAGAGGTAGAGGTCGATGGTCCAGCCATCGAGAGCGATGCCATCGCTCAGGTCGCCATCGCCGTTCACGTCCTCATACTTATGACCGAAGATTTTGCATTGGATCGGCAGGGCGATCGGGCCCGCCAGGTCCTTCATGTCAGCGGTAATCTCCAGCGACGAGCGGCTCTTGGCGTGCACGGAGCCGAAGCCCGGACACCCGGGCTCGAGATTCAATGCCGTCAGATCGAGGGCCGCCTCAGCGAAGTAGAAGGGTTGGATCCAATCATCGGGCGGCTCCAAAGGGGCGCCAGATGATTCGAAGGAACCCCAGGGAGGTTCCGGAAACTCTACCGCGTTCATCGTCGCCTCGCCGAAGGCACCCAGCGCTCCACCCGAGCCGCTGAACACCACACACCAGCCCTCTCCGTAAACCGCGTCCCAGACAGAGCAGGAGACGTCGTCAGGGTCGTAGACCAGGACCAATACCTCCAGATCAGCCGCGGGGTCATCAGGGTTGCCCGACAGCTCAAAGCCGATGGAGATATCACCGGGGGTACGCACCAGGGTCCCGGAAGTTCCGTCCCACGGCACCTGATTGTACTCGAAGTCCAGGTCGAAGGTGCCCTGCTTCTTGATGCGCTCCATGCCCATCACCATCCAGGTGTGCTCGGATCCATTGGGCAGCACGGGGTAGACGTAGACGTTAGTCAGGTCGTTCTGGGCGGGGGTGTTGCCGGGTTCGATAGTCCACTCTTCCGGCACACCGAACTTACCTCCCTTAGCGAAGATGTTCAGCTCGTCATTTATGGCTTTGGGGCCTGAGCTGCCATCCCGAATGAGGAGACCCGGACCAGCATCCCAGTCAGGATCCGTACCCAAGATGACAGACTCCCAGTCATCCGCATTCGGGGGGTCGTCCACGGCCATGTTGCCATCGATCTCAAAGCCTGCCCCGTTGACCGCCAGCACAGATACTATCACGATGGCAAGAGCTATAAAAGCGGTTACTGTACCGATCCCGATGGTTAAGTATTTCTTTGGTATTTTGAAAGTTTTCTTGGTATTCATGGTCTCCTTCCTCTTTTAGAAACCTATATTTCAGACGTATGTCTGAATGATCAAACCATTTTGTTAGATAACCCGGGTAATTTTTCTAAAAATACACCACCTCCTTTCTAGTCAAAATGAAAAGTGCTCCCTTAATTTCAAACAAAAACATCCTTCATATATCCTCCTCTCACAATTAGCTATATTAAACAATTCTCCAACAAACTTAGGGATATATATTTCGTATTTCTCTCGTCCCTCCTTCCCCCTCCACAACGTGGGCATACGTGCCTGCCGCTAGCGAAGCATTATAAAAAAAACAAAACCGTCCACGGAGGACGGTTTCGCTTTTGGTTCCTGGCAGCTCTAAGGGCTTTCCGGGTAGTAATACTCGTATCGTTGGGGAAAGCGATTAGAATCAGCCAATTGCTTCATCGCCTCCACAAGAGTGCCAAAATATACACGTATTGTTCTGATCAAGTCAACACTATGAGCGTCTTGATCATATATTAACCAAATATTAATTTCGTACTTAGATTATAACGTATTTTTCATATAATTCAAGTAGTTTTATCTAATTTGGGGAAAAATTTAAGAATACTAAAGAGATCGTTTGATCAACATTTAATAAATTGGGTGGACTTGCTCTTTGCTTATTTTCGGTGAAATAAATTTGAGCGTGCATGCGGTGGATGATCGCTCAAAAGGATCGGGGGGGTTGGGGTCCAACCTGCGCCACAGGATACCGTCGGTTATGGCCACCATCCTCAGCCGCACCAGCCTGCCGGGCGTCTACGCCGCCGGCGATGAGACAAAAAATCTCCGCCGGGCAGGTGCCGGCGGCCGTTTGCGAGGAGGACAAAGCGGCTTAAAGCGCCTGCGAAGCCTTGCTGCTGCTCATTGAATGCTATTCATCTCTTGGGGGCGTCACAAAATGTAAGCATAAAACGGGTAAATTGACTTTTCATACGAAGACCTTCATTTCACTCAAAATAAAGATTAAAATCAAAAAGCTTAACATTAACTTAAACGTAAGAATCCTTTAATCGGATATAATAAGTCTTAAATGAGTTGGGGTTAAATCTTAATCCAAGAGCAAAGTACCTGTCATCATCAATAAATTAAGATGTATCAAACCCATCTTATGTTTACCCCAGACACATATTTGAATTCAAGAGGAGGTGCAATCGGAGCGATCTTAATCCAACAGATGGCAAAATTTGTCGTGTTTTAAAGAAGTCGTGTGTAAGTTTAACACGGCTTCAATCAAGCCAAAAAGCGGCTTGAAGGATTATTTTAGTGCCTAAAAAGAGAGAGGAAAGGACAATGAAACGGAAAACTATACTATTAATTTTTGCGACCCTCTTAATCTTAGTGGGGGTTACAATTGCGATCGCCGCTCCGCCATTAAAAGGAGCTATCTTCACAACCACCGAAGATGGCAGCATCGTCAACGAGAACGTGCGCTACGAAGCTAAAGAAGATGTTTACCTGGACGGTGGTCCGGGACCGAATGCCCCACCGACCGCGGCTGGCTTGCCTGAGGGAGACTACTACTTCCAGGTCACAGACCCCAGCGGTAAGGACCTGCTCTCGACGGATCACATCTCCTGCCGCAAGGTGCACGTCAATGAGTTCGGGGTAATTGACTTTGTATATTCCGGGACGAACTACATTAAGTATAAGGGTGACTGGATTCCAGTACCTTGCCAGCACAACCAGGGCATCGATGTTGATCACTCAGAACTGGGCGCCATCACCGTGCAGCTCTACCCCTACGATGACACACCCAATAAGGGCGGCGTATACAAAGCCTGGATGACCCCGGTTGAAAATTACGCTGGTGATGAAGACCTTACTTGTTCAGGTAAAGGTCCATGCAACGTAAACGGCGAGAACTACGAGCCCGGCAACTACCACGGATTCATCCCCGCTGCCTCCAAGACGGATAACTATAAGGTCAAAGCCCGCTTTATTCCCCCAGAGATCACCGTTCGCAAGTTCCACGATAAGAACGCGAATGGTATCTGGGACGCTGAAGACGAAGAGGTTACGGGTTGGCTGGTTGATTATACCGATCCCAATGGATTACCGGATTTCTTATACACACCCGAGACAATCTTAGCCGCTGTAAAAGGCGTTTACACGTTCGTCGAGGATCAACCGGCAGGAACACAGCAGACTGCCAGCTATCTGGATGGCGTTGCCACGGTCCCATTCCCCTCCCAGACAGTCGTTGTTTATGTTGAAGGGAAAAATAAAGAGACACACGAGGTGATCTACGGCAATGTTGGTCTCGGCGAGGTCACCGCCTGTAAAGTGTATGATCGCAACGGAAACGGCGTTGTGGACGACGGCGAACCCGGCATTGCTGGCTGGAAGATGCAGCTCTGGGGCGGCGGCTTTATGATCGCTGAAGGCTTCACGGGTGCCGAGGGTTGTGTAACCTTCTCCGGACTGCTTCCAGGCGTTTACACAGTTGTGGAGATCATGCCGATCGGTGACTGGGTTGCTACTGGCCCGACCTCACAAACGTTTACGATTGTGTCTTCCCTCGACGGATACGAACCGGGAGTCAACCAGTTTACTGCAACCTTCACCAACTACTGCCGCAAGTACGCCGACTTCGACACCAAGGGCTATTGGCATAACAAGAACGGCCTGGCAGAGCTGACCGAAGACGATCGCGATTATGTGAACGGTTTGCCCCCCTACAGTTCACCATCCAGCTACTTTGGGGCCGGCGATGAACCGTTCGACGGTTTATTCTCGGATGGTACACCCGTAGCGGCTGCCTTCAACAATGACGGATCGCCGATCTGGGGTGCGGGCACCTGGCAGGCGGAAGTCTCCCACTTCCTGGTGGACGCCAACGCCGGTGGTGACCCGCGCGAGCAGTTGGCCCAGCAGCTTCTGGCCTTCATCTTCAACTCGCGCCACCGCCTTGATGATCCGGGCGCAGTGATCGAGCTGCCAGGTGGTGGCACGGATACAGCTGCGAATATCATTCAAGAAGCGATTGATGCATGGAACTCAACGGATGCCGGATGGCAAAATGATATGCAGGAACTGCTGAACGCGCTCAACGAGGACGATTCAGTACCCTACATACCATTCAACCCCTGCCCGGTTGTTTATCCACCACCAGTTTAGCACAATCCCAATAAACAAATACTGCCCGGAGCGGCTCCTTCAATGAGCTGCTTCGGGTGGTATCTCTGTTCCTGGACACATCCTGGGGCATGTAATACGCATCCACAATTAACCAATAGTTAGACATTCGCCAAAGGAGAAAAAAAATGAAGACCCGAAAATCATTCCTTGTTGTATTCGTGCTGCTCATCGCGCTGACCCTGGTGGTTTCAACAGTGGCAGCCGCCAACGTGCACCTGAAGGGCGGCAAGCACGCCGAGCCGTCGTTCACCGATGGGGGCTTAATATTGAGCGCGGCCGGTGCGCTGGCCGGACTGGGTAACGGCGATGTGCTGATTACCCTGGTAGCAGAAGCCGATGTGACCTCCACCTGCACCAACCAGGGAGGCAACCAGGCGCCGGGGCAGAACCCAGCCCCGATCACGGTTACCGGCTCTGAAGCCATCCCCGCGGATGAGATCAAGAACGGCAACACACCTTTTGGTGTTGTAACGCTGGCTCCTATTACCATCATCCCCGGCGCGCCGGACTGCCCCAACCCGAACTGGACCGAGGAGATCACCGACCTGGCGTTCACCAGCGCGGTCATCACAGTTGAGCAGCCGGAAGGCACGCTCGTTTTAACCGTCACGTGCAGCTTGTATCCTGCCACGAGCGACGGCTCCGTAGATAAGAAAGACGTGACCTGCTACTAATCCCTGTTTGAGAAATGTAACTACTCAGGCATAAGGCCTGAGTAGTTACTACCATTCTACATCTCCACTTACTCGCCTATTGACGCAGACGAAAATCGGGTAAGACAGTGGTATGACATGGCAACCCAAAAACCTTACTCGAGAGCAAATGGCAGAACGGCGCCCCGATATTTTATTGGAATGTTTTCGTCTTGCTCGGCTCAACCTTAACCAACTTTGGTAAACGTCAATAAATCACCCAAGCCAACCGCGCCAGCATCCACGTCACCTATATAAAAGAACGCCTACGTTAGTCTTATTAAACCTTAAAAATTTCCCCAACCCATTGACTTAGTAGAACATTTGTGCTATATTTAACTAGGATTTTCCTCCATTCGCGTCCATTGCGCCCTTCGTAGTGAATAATTGTCTGTGTTATCAATGCCCCATTATCTCCAACCTCCTGGAATTTCACAATCAGAGATCCACAATCCGCAATCTAATATTCGTTTCTATTCGTTTTTTTACGCGAAACGAATACTCTTTTCGCCCAGTTTTCGCATCTTATCATCAACCTCATTATCCATGTACACATCTGACAACTGCA
>Ga0209013_10003360_pt1 | contig 14201 bp, 8 predicted proteins | sample Cruoilmetagenom2_FD_187291 | JGI IMG/M metagenome (GOLD analysis project Ga0209013, IMG submission 187291) | Oil polluted marine microbial communities from Coal Oil Point, Santa Barbara, California, USA - Sample 2 (SPAdes) (version 2) | ecosystem: Environmental > Aquatic > Marine > Oil seeps ... | reverse complement strand
GCTTTCTTAAGTTCGAATTTTGTTCTGCGCTGGATGATATCCAGGCGGTGATCGATATATAGGGTTAGGGCTTGCTTGAGAGAGAGCAGCACTGGCTCTTCATCAATCAATGCCAGCATTTGGGCACCGAAAGTAGATTGCAGTGCAGAATATTTATAGAGCTGGAAAAGAACCTTGCGAGGTTGGGCGGAGCGTTTTAGTTCAATTACGATGCTCATGCCTTCCCGGTCAGATTCATCTCGCAGGTCCGAAATTTCCTTGATCTTATCTTCACGAACTAGACTGGCAATACGTTCGATCAAGGTAGTCTTTTTGAGCTGGTATGGGATTTCAGTGATCACAATCCGGAACCGGCCGGCCTGGTCCATTTCCTCGATATGAGCCCGACCGCGCAGTATGATCCTTCCTCGGCCGGTTACATATGCCTGGCGAATACCTTCATCACCAATGATGGTGCCGCCAGTAGGGAAGTCTGGTCCAGGGACAAACTTGATCAGGTCTTCAATAGTGACTTTGTCGATCGTGTTGTAATTATCGATCAAATGGTTGATTCCAGCCGCTAATTCGTTCAAGTTGTGGGGCGGGATATTGGTTGCCATACCGACTGCGATTCCAGCTGCCCCATTCAGGAGCAGGTTCGGAAGCCGGGCAGGCAGCGTGTTTGGCTCCTGGAGAGATCCGTCAAAATTATCAACAAAATCAACAGTGTCCTTGTCAATATCGGCCAGCATTTCTTCCGAAATTGAGGCCATGCGAGCTTCTGTATAACGCATTGCGGCAGGCTGGTCACCATCGATAGATCCAAAGTTACCCTGTCCGTCAACCAGGGGGTAGCGCATGGAGAATGTCTGAGCCATGCGCACCATGGAGTCGTAAACTGCGCTATCGCCGTGGGGGTGATATTTGCCGAGTACTTCACCCACTATACGGGCTGATTTTTTATAGGAACTATTGGAACGGATGCCCATATCATGCATTGCATAAAGGATTCTGCGGTGAACGGGCTTCAGTCCATCCCGGGCATCAGGAAGCGCCCTGGCGACAATCACGCTCATAGCGTAATCGAGGTAGGAAGAGCGCATTTCTTGATCAATATTGATCGATTCTACGGTGCCAATATCCATAATTTGACCCTTGTTTTTGTAAAACATATTAATGAAAACGAGTGTTGCTAGAAGAGAAGCACACTCGATTTAATTATACCACTCAGGGCCTCTGATAACTCGTTCTGGACCCCTTGTGGAAGGCCTAAAAATGAGTCATTATTTAAGCAAAAAACCCCGGAAATCCGGGGTTTTTAGGGATATTTTCGAGGGAAATTAGAGTCCAACTAGGTATTCGTTGATGGCTTGGGCGGCCACTCGTCCTGCGCCCATGGCTTTGATCACTGTAGCGGAGCCAGTAACGATATCGCCACCTGCAAAAACGCCTGGTTTAGAGGTCTCTCCTGTCTCTTCATCAACCAGGAAAGTGCCCCACTTACTGGTTTTAAGATCCGGAGTTGTCTCAGAGATGAATTTCCGGGGTGTCGTGCCCAGGGCTACGATCACGGTATCTGTTTCTACGGTGTGTTCAGATCCTTCGATAGGAATCGGACGCCTTCTACCAGAATCGTCCGGTTCTCCCAATTCCATTTTTACACATTCTGTTGCTACAACTGCATTATTTTCTCCGCCGATGAAACGGATTGGATTGGTCAGCAGGTTGAAAATGATACCTTCCTCCTCCGCATGGTGGAGTTCTTCCGCACGGGCAGGCATTTGGTCCCGTGCTCGCCTGTAGATAATACTCACTTCCACGTCATCTCCGCCTATCCGTTTTGCTGCCCGGGCGGCATCCATGGCTACATTTCCTGCGCCGATTACGGCCACTTTTTTACCTACTTTTATAGGAGTGACATATTCTTCCTTGTAGGCTTTCATAAGATTCGCCCGGGTGAGAAATTCGTTGGCTGATGAGATCCCATTCAGGTTTTCGCCGGGCAAATTGAGGAACATCGGCAGACCTGCACCGGTCCCGATAAAGACCGCGTCAAAACCATCTTCATCCAGCAAGGCATCAATGGTCCTGGTTTTGCCAATCAACATATTCAACTTGATCTCTGCGCCCAACTTTTTAATGGTTTCGATTTCAGCGGCTACAATTGCCTTGGGCAAACGGAATTCAGGAATACCGTAAACCAGCACACCGCCCAGTTCGTGAAGCGCTTCAAAAATAGTTACTTGATGACCGGCCTGCAGTAACTCGTATGATACTGTGATCCCCGCTGGTCCAGAGCCAACCACGGCGACCTTTTTTCCGGTCGAGGAAGCGACTTTGGGAAGTTTCACAGCGCCCTGTTCTCGCTCATAGTCCGCCACAAATCTTTCTAGCCTACCAATGGCAACCGGTTTATCGATTTTAGCAACCACACACACTTGTTCACATTGTTCTTCCTGGGGGCAAACTCGCCCACAGACCGCCGGCAGCAGGTTGGTTTCCTTGATCTTTTGGGCCGCGGCGATAAAGTCGCCTTCCGTAATCAGGTGAATGAATCCGGTGATGTCAACTGATACCGGACAGCCATCCACGCAGGGTTGCTTGGGACACTGTAAACAGCGCTTGGCTTCGATCAGGGCTAGTTCAGCGGTAAAACCCGTAGCTACCTCATTGAAGTCCTTATTACGGACATCCGGGGGGCGGACTGGCATTTCCTGGCGAGGTATACGTTCTGGTTTCTTCCGGGGAGGGCGGGTTCGTTTTTCTTCGGCCATTATGCTCTCTCCTCTTCCGCTTCGTCTATCATTGTATCCATCTGGCATTTCTGTTCATTGTCATAATAATGGTGTTTGGCGATCTGTTCGTCAAAATCTACCAGGTGAGCGTCAAATTCTGGTCCATCTACACAGGCGAATTTTACTTCATCACCAACTGTTACCCGGCATCCGCCGCACATGCCGGTGCCGTCGATCATGATCGCGTTTAGGCTGGCGATAGTGTGGATCTTATAGGGCCGGGTCACTTCCGCAACCGCTTTCATCATCATTGTAGGGCCAATGGCAACCACCAGGTCGATTTTCTTCTTGTCATCGATCAATCCCTGCAGCACTGTAGACCCAAATCCTTTGATTCCATAACTTCCGTCATCAGTTGTGATAATTAACTCGTCGCTTACTGCCTCAAGTTCTTCTTCCAATATGAGTAGTTCCTTATTCCTGGCGCCGTTAATTGTGATGACTTTATTGCCGCTTTCTTTTAGTCCTTTGACGATGGGATATAAAACGGCAGTGCCAACACCACCTCCGACACAGACTACTGTGCCAAACTTTTCCATATCGGTTGGCTTACCAAGTGGCCCCAGAACATCCAAGAAACCATCTCCAACTTCAAAACAGACCAGGCAGGTTGTGCTGAATCCTGCTTGTTGGATGATCAGGTCAATGGTGCCTTTTTCTGGATCTGAATCGACGATTGTCAATGGCACCCGCTCGCTGGTTTCATCAGCGCGGATGACTACAAACTGGCCGGGTTTTCTGGACCGGGCCACTTCGGGGGCTTCGACACTGAATCGGGTGATATTTGGAGCGAGAATCTGTTTCTTCACAATTTTATACATAGGGCTACTCCTGAAATCCGTTCAGATTTGATTGATCTGATTTCGGCACACTATGATTATAACTTTTATCCCTATCTGTAAGTCATGATTTTTAGTGTAACTTGTCATAAGTTGGCAGGGATCATTATCTGGATTTGAATGCGAAAAATAGCCTTCTTGCAACCTGGAACGACTACCAAGCCAAGAAAGTTTTCCGTGAGAGAGATTCGACCAGGAAATCAGTTCCTGATATCATATAGAGAATTACCGGTAGGCATATAGATTGAGGACACTAATGACCGTAGATTCCACTGATCAGCCTCGTATAACAGCGAAAAACAAGTTCCAAAGACGATATTATCAGAGCTGGTCCAGTTTCTGGAACGATCTGAATTTCCTTGCTTCAAATCGAGATCAGATCAAATCTGCCATGAATTCCCCAAAGTTGAATCCAGCTTTTCGGGAGCGATTGATGCTGGCAGTTACAGAAGTGAACCTCTGCCGCTACTGCAGGACGTTCCACGTTGGACAGGCCAAACAGGCGGGGATTCCCATTGAGGAAATTACTGTTTATCTCACGGGAACAATCCCGGATGAAGTTCCTGAAGAGCAAAAACTGGCCGTTTGTTATGCCAGGCACTGGGCAGAAACAGACAGCCACCCTGAACCAGACTATATCGACCAGGTGAAGGAAACTTATGGAGAAGAAGATTTCCAGGCCATTTCTATGGTGTTAAGGATGATCAGGTTGGGAAATCTGCTGGGTAATACCTGGGACTATTTCCTATTCAAGGTATCATTTGGAAAATTGGGCCAATAAACATCTCGTGTAGAGGGAAATCGGTCTGAGATTATTACTGAAAATCAGCTTGGTTATGGTGTAAAATCCCTTTCAGAAGAGTTATGATAGTGATTATTGATGTTTGGCAATAATATACTAGAAGACACCTCAATATTGTCAATCCAATTTGAGGGTACGGAGAGTAAATCATGCAGGATAAATTAGATCAATTAAAATCAATCTTGGAGATTATTTCTGATTTGAACGGCGCAACAGCTCTATTGAGCTGGGATCAGCAATGTTATATGCCTCCGGGGGGAGTTGTTGGGCGGGGAAACCAGCTTGGTACCCTGAGCAGCCTGGCACATTCAAAATTCATCTCCGATGAAGTTGGATTACTCCTGAAAGAACTAAAACCCTATGCTGAAACTCTCGATCCGGAAAGTGATGACGCTTGTTTGATCGAAGTTACAGATCGTGATTATCAGAAATCTATCAATGTTCCCAGTGAATATGTAGCAGAATGGTCACGGGTGACCACAGTTGCTCACGGTGCCTGGGAAGAGGCCCGGGCCAATGATGATTTCTCGCATTTCCAGCCTCACCTTGAAAAGATCGTCGATATGAGGCGCCAATATGCTGATTTTTTCAAGCCTTATACACATGTTTATGATCCGCTTCTGGATGATTTTGAGCCGGGAATGACTACAGCCGAAGTGCAGGAGATTTTTACCGGGATGCGTCCCAAGCAAGTAGAATTGATCAAGGCTATTAGCGAAAAACCCCAGGTTGATGATAGCTTCCTGCACCTTCACTATGAAGACCCGGAGCAGTGGGCATTTGGAGAAGAGGCAATTACCAAATATGGTTATGACTGGAACCGGGGTCGGCAGGATAAGGCCGCTCACCCCTTTACAACCGGTTTTGGATTGGGTGATATCCGCATTACTACCCGTGTAGACGAAAATTTCCTCAATACCGCCCTTTTTGGCACCCTGCATGAAGCCGGCCACGCTATTTATGAACAGGGTGTTGCCGAAGAACTAGACCGTACACCCTTGGGCAGCGGTGCGTCCCTGGCAGTTCACGAATCCCAATCCCGGATGTATGAGAACCTATTGGGACGATCCTACGATTTCTGGGTATATTTCTACCCTCAACTGCAGGATCGGTTTAAGACACAACTAGGGAACGTGGACCTCGATACTTTCTACAAAGGCATTAACAAAGTTGAACCGTCATTGGTTCGGGTTGAAGCTGATGAAGCTACCTATAACCTGCATATTATGCTCAGGCTGGAGCTGGAAATCGCATTGATGGAAGGCAAACTGAAGGTTGCTGATCTGCCAGAAGCCTGGAACGACCGCATGAAGGATTATCTTGGCGTTGTACCCCCCAATGATGCTGACGGTGTGCTGCAGGATGTGCACTGGTCTGCTGGAATTTTTGGGTACTTCCCAACTTATGCCCTTGGAAATCTGGTTTCTAATCAACTGTGGGAGAAGATTAATCAGGATATTCCTGAACTATCATCTCAGATCCAGAATGGAAACTTTGCGGAATTGCTGGCCTGGCTGCGAGAAAATGTTCACCGCCATGGCGCTAAATTCAAACCGCAGCACCTGGTGAAACGGATCGTTGGGTCCAAAATTTCCCCAGAAGCATACTTGAAATACCTTAATGATAAATTCGGAGCGATTTACGAATTGTAAATGTAGTTCCTGATTACCGATTGAAAATCATTGTAGTCTCTAAGGAGAGACTGTGGGACAAATCCTTTTTATAGATGACGATACTGATTCTCTGGCGATGTATGTCAGGGCAGTGTCACTTGCCAATCATCAGGCGGATATAGCCTCCAGCGTCAAGGAAGGCTGGGAACTGATCATGGAAAAATCCTATGATCTGATTTTTGTGGATTTAAATATCCCGGGAGTATCTGGGTTTGAGCTGCTGAAGCAGGTAAAAAAGGATCGCAAGACAAAGAAAATACCAGTGATTGTAATCTCTGCTATGCCAGAGGACAGCCAGATAGAAGATGTATTAAAAGCCGGGGCCCAGCTTTTCCTTGAAAAACCGGTTGCCTTGGATGAACTATATTCAGTCATTGAAAAATATAAAGGGAAATAACCCCATTCTGTCTGATTTGGGCTCCATACCTCCTGCATGTCAATCCGTCGATTCCTGATCTTACTCGTGTGTTTATCATTTATCATTGCAGGCTGTGATGTTTTATCCTTGAATCCTGCCCCAACTTTTATTCCCGAAGAACATTTACCAACTTTGATCGAAATGACCGCCCAGGCTTTGGTCGACCAGGGGCTTGTTACCCCACCTACTCCTGATCCTGCGGAAATCACCCCATCACCTACCATCACCGACATACCCACGATCACGCCTACACCTGGGGATACAGCAACACCGACACTGGATGTGATCATGGGCACCCCTGAACCTTTGACTTTGCCAGATCCTCTTCCCCAAGCAGAGATCCAGATCATTAATCCTGGTAGGTTATCCAGGGTCAATTCCCCTTTCAAACTCTATGTCTACCTGGCCCTGCCCAAGAGCGAACAGGAAGAAAATTCCTCGATAATGATCTCTCTATACGGAGATAACGGTCGAATTCTGGAGAGAGAGGTCATCCTCAGCGAAGATGACGAAAGCGGAAATTCTCACCTGGTGATGGATTTTAATTTTGATATACCAGGAGAAGCTGAAACAGCCCGATTGGAAGTCAGCGCGGTAGACACATATAATCGAATATCTTCTTTGGACAGTACAGATGTGATCTTGTTATCAGATGGGACTCCGGAAATAAAATCGATCGCGGATCTTTATGCCAGTTTGATCATCCAGCAGCCGATTCCTAGTACTTTAATTCAGGGTGATGTCCTGATAGTCCAGGGTGTGACCCGTTTTGCACCAAATGATGAACTTCTGGTGGAATTGATCGATCGGGATGGGAATCAAGTAGGATCAGCGCTGGTACCAGTGGCGGATGATGATCTAGGGAACGGTTTTCGCCCTTTTAGTGGAGAAATTCCCTTTCAAGTAAGTTCCTCATCATGGGTCAGGGTCCAGGTCATCGCTCGGGACGGAAAATTTTCCGGAATTCAGAATCTCATCAGTGTCGAAGTTTTGATCAGTCCCTGATCATTTGGGAGATCTTTTTAGCTTAATCGGGATCGTATAACCTGATACAGCTGTTTTAGCTCTCTAGTTTTGAAAACCCCCAAACTTACAGTATATACAGCAATCCCGATCAGTATTCCCCCCAGGGCCAGAAGCCAGACAGAATAATCTCCTGCCAGGGTGATCCAACCCAGGATGGCAGCTGTCATTAATGCCCCTGCGGCCAGAGATTTACCCAGGCCGGATCCGATCTGTTTTCCATTCAATCCGTCAAGTCGTTTCCGCATAATAAGGATCAGGCCTACCATCTCCAGCGCTGTGGCCAGAGTATTTGCCAACGCCAGTCCACCATGCGGCATCCAGCCCTGACGTATGAACAATGCGGAAAATATATAACTGAATAAGACATTTAAGGACATTGCGGCAATGCCGATTATTACCGGCGTTTTAGTATCGTGAAGAGCATAGAAAGCCCGGGCCAATATTTCTACCATGGCATGACCCACCAGGCCAATCCCGTAAAATAACAAAGCCCAGGCTACTAATTTTGTTGATTGGGTGTCAAATTCACCCCGTTGATAGAGCAAGGTGACAACAGGTACGCGAAGCGCTACCAACCCCAGGCTGGCGGGAATGGATAGGAGCAATATTCCCCTCAAAGTTGCCGAGAGTGAGTTCCTCATCTCCCCTAGTTTGTTTTTCGCTACCTGGGTGGAAAACGTGGGCAGGGCGGCAGTGGCGATAGATTGGGCGATAGCTGCCAGAGGCATCAACATCAGGGTAAAAGCGATCTGAACGGCTGTTACGCTGCCTTCTGGCATACCGGAGGCCAGTCGAACGTTGATCCAGAAATTCAACTGCACCACAGCAACACCCAACACACGAGGTCCCATTAAGCGGGCGACTTCTCGAACATCAGGTGAGCCCAAGTTAAGTGATGGAGTATAAGAAGCTTTTTGCTTGAATAACAAAGGCAATTGTAGAATGAGATGCAAAGCGGCCCCGATTAGAACTCCCCAGGCCAGCCCGAAAATCCCCATACTGGGAGATAGAACTGTAACACCAAAGATCATCCCTAATTGGTACATAGCGGGGGTCAATGCCGGGATGAAGAATTTCTGGTGAGAGTTTAGAATGCCCATAACAAGGCCGCTTAATCCGAACAGCACTGCCGATGGCAGCATTAGGCGTGTAAGAGCGATCGTTAAAGCTTCCTTGGCTGGGTCAGCTGCAAATCCTGGTGCGATCACAAAACGTACAAGCTGGGGGGCAAATATTGCTGCCAGGGCTGCCAATGCTGTGAGGATGATCAGGATCAGGTTAAATATTGAGGAGGCCAGTTTCCAGGCTTTCTGACGTTTATCCTTAGCCAATAGACTGGTGAAAGTGGGAATAAAAGCTGAACCGAGAGCGCCGCCGGCAACCAGGTTAAAGAGTGTTTCGGAGATCCGGTTGGCTGCATTAAAAGCTTCCATTGGAGCAGATGTGCCAAAGGAATTGGCAACCAGGATCTGGCGGATAAGGCCGGCTATATTGCTAAGCACATAAGCCGCTGTAACAAGGCTGGCTGCACGGGCAATTTGGCTATTCGCTGAGGGTGGAGCAGAGGTTTCTGATTGGTTCTTCACAATCTTGGATTATATCATCACCCTTTCTCTTGTTCTTCCAGCTAACTGGCACCCTTCTTAGAAATTGTATATACCCTTATGCTATAATCGCTCCAGAACCGGCAGAATTTGAGTGTGCAATCAATAGTAATTAAGGTGAGCTAATGTTAGGTAAAATTGTCCGATTAGTGGGCGGAGATCCCCATCAGAAGATACTAGATGGCCTCGCAGTTGAAGTTGAGGCGATCAATGCCCTTGAAACTAAATACGAAAGATTAAGTGAAGAGGAACTCCAGGGCAAAACGAATTCATTTCGCATCCGCCTGGCCAAGGGTGAAACATTGGAAGAGATCCTCCCTGACGCTTTTGCCACCGTTCGGGAAACCAGCAAACGCATGATCGGACAACGCCATTATGATGTCCAGATGATCGGTGGGATAGCCATGCACCGCTGTTTTGTGGCAGAAATGCGCACCGGTGAAGGAAAAACGCTCGGCGCCACCTTGCCACTCTATCTAAATGCTCTCAACTTGTCTTTGGATTGGATCAAAAAAGCGCAAACAAAATGGGGAGAAAACCCTGATTCCTGGCAGTTCATCCCCCTGGATGGCTTGCCTGTTGGACGCGGTGTCCACCTGGTGACGGTAAATGACTACCTGGCCCGGCGTGATGCCCGCTGGATGTCACCGATCTATTATTTCCTTGGTTTAAATGTTGGTGTCTTGCAAATGGCCGCCAGAACTGAACACGGAAAAAAAGCATTTCTTGTCAATCTTGAGAATAAATCTCCTCAGGAGGATCGCAATCAGCTGGATATGGTTCTGAGGAAAGAAGCATATAACGCGGATATCGTTTACGGAACCAATAACGAATTTGGTTTTGATTACCTGCGCGATAATATGGCTATGATCTTGGATAGCAGGGTGCAGCGCGGCCATCATTATGCCATTATCGACGAAGTAGATAATGTGTTGATCGATGAAGCCCGGACACCGCTGATCATTTCAGGACCATCCCATGATGACCCGGAGTGGTACCGTCGGATGGCTACAGTTGTGAAGCGGCTTAAGCCGGAGGACTATGAGATCAGCATTCGCGATCGAAATATCACCTTAACACCCCTGGGCGAAATGCATGTGGAAGAATTATTAGGTCAGCCTCTGGGAGACCCGGACAATCCGGAAGATATCACACAAGAACAGGCCCGGTTATTGGGTTATCTGGAACAGGCCCTGCGGGCTGAATTCATATTTAAGAAGAATAAAGATTACCTTGTTCAGGCTGGTAAAGTGGTGATCGTTGATGATTTCACCGGGCGATTGATGCCAGGCCGGCGTTGGTCTGATGGATTACATCAGGCTGTAGAAGCCAAGGAAAACGTCAAGGTCCAGGGCGAAAATGTCACTTATGCCACGATCACTATCCAGAATTATTTCCGGATGTACGAAAAACTATCCGGTATGACCGGTACGGCAGTGACCGAATCTGAAGAATTCAATGAGATTTACGGCCTGGATCCGATTGCTATCCCAACCAATCTGGATTATGTGGCAGCCCAGGAAGAGACGTCCCTGGTGACCCTAAAAGGGAAAGAGATTGATAGTGGTTTTGAATATATCTATTATTCTGACAAAGATGATCCAGAAAAAACCCAACTGTTTTGGAAAAGAAAGGATTATTCCGATCTGATCTATATCAGTGCGGAAGCCAAACTGCGGGCGATCTCTGAAGAGATTCTGACTTTCCATGTGGTAGGCCGACCATTATTGGTGGGTACGACATCAGTCGAGAACTCCGAAACGTTGTCAAACCGGCTGGATGGACCATCTATCCGAAACTTGGCTTTTACACTGATGATCCGGGAAAGCTGGATGAGGAAACATGACCGCTTCCCTGACGGCAGGCGGATTCCCGAACTGCAATCGCTGAACGTTCCTCTTACCACTCTGAAACTAGGAAATCTCAGGAACATGATCAAGGAAATGGATCTGGATCTTGAGCTGAATGTAAATGATCCGGAAAATATGAAGCTGCTGCTGGATATTTTGGAACTGAATTCATCCCATGCTGATCGTCTGGCCCGGGTCCTGAAACGGGGGGTAGAACATAATGTTCTGAACGCCCGTAAACATACAGAGGAAAGCCAATTGATTGCTGGAGCTGGTGCGTTTGGGGCAGTGATGATCGCTACCAGCATGGCTGGCCGCGGTGTCGATATCAAATTAGGCGGTGAACTTGCTGAAGAGATCACCGCGGATGTTGTCCGGGTTCTAACCCGGGCAGGTTTTGAAGATCCCTTTGAGCTGTCTCTCCAGGAGCAGGAAAAACTGGTCAAGCAGCTGGATAAGGAAGATTATGGCATTTATGAAACAGAGATCAACTTCTTCCTGCAGCATATGCGAGATCAAGAACAGGTGAAGGCTTTGGGCGGCCTGCACGTGGTTGGTTCGGAGCGCCATGAAGCCCGCCGGATCGATAATCAGCTGCGAGGTCGTGCGGCCCGCCAGGGAGATCCTGGGTCATCCCGTTTTTACCTTTCCATGGAAGATGATCTGATGGCCCGCTTTGGCGGTCAGCAGATGGAAGCTCTCATGACCCGCCTGCAGGTTGATGAATCAATGCCAATTGCAAATCCCCTGGTGGATCGGGTTGTAGAGCAATCCCAGAACCGCGTGGAAGGGGCGAACTTTGATGTCCGTAAACATTTGCTTGAATATGATGATGTGTTAAATACTCAGCGCGAAAAGATATACGGACAACGGGACCTGGTTTTCCAGAAGCCAGATCTTTCGGAAGATATTCTGGAGATGCTCAACACAGAAGTCCAAAAGCGAGTGGAAAATACAATCTGGGAAGTGGAAAACGATGACGATCAAGAAAGCGCCTGGCGCTTATTAGCTTGGTTAGCGCAAACACAGCCTAATTTAGCATTCCAGCACCAGCAGGTGCCTTCCTATACAATACGCCTGCTATTAAATAAGATCCGCGAAGAGGCTCCGGGTTTAAAGAAGGATGAGATTGTACCCGTTTTGGTTGATTTGGGCAAAAACACCCTGGCAGCTGAAGAAAAGTATATGCTAGGAGCTGTGGATCGGATTCTGGCAGACCGCCAATTCCGCTATCAGGATCAGCTGGATAGCCGGATGGAAACCTTGGATACATTCCTGGAAGGTTTGACTCTGGGAAGTGAAGAGCCGCTGAATCCCCAGGTAGTATTCAATGAAATGCGGGAGCTGATCAGAACGCGGTTTGAACTCACTCAAAATGAGATCAAAGAATTAATTGAAGGCCCGAGTATAGAACTAGAAGAGAAACTTAGGGACCAGGTTGAATCCCAATTGAAAGATCTGGAAATTAAGCGCCTGATAGGAGGAGTGGAACGACTGTTGGGGGCACCCCTGGAAGGAGAGCAGATCCAAACGGAAGGTTCAAGTTGGGAATCTGTAACAGAATGGATCTTCAAAAAGATCGAGGAACATTTTGCGAATCGGCACAAGGCTTATTTTGATGATCTTGAGGATTCCCATGTCACAAAGAGCATTGAGGCCGGACTTAAAGAGGTCAAAACGGCAGAACTTACAGATTCAATTCTGGTGAAGATCCTTGGATTAATGGCAGAAGGAAGAAAAGCGGCTTTTGATAAAAAGAGTCATAAACGCATTTGGCTGCGAACTCAACGATTGCGGTACACCTTCTACGCAGCGGGACTTCTAATGGGGATGGATCAAGAATCCGCCCAAAATGATATTTTGGATCATCTTGAGAATGCCCAGCTAATCGTTCAGGAAGCCTGGGGTCTGAATGAGATTACTCGTTTAAATGAAGTTCAACTTTCCCAGCTGGAAGAAAAACTCAGAGAGATCATTCGAGAAGAGATCGGAGAGGATGTTTATAATAAACACTCCCATCAAAACCTGGAAACACTGCCAGAAGACCTCAAAGAAAAGGTTCAAGATCTGTTAGGCCGCTCCGTTGTGAGCAATATCTCCCGAGATCTGTTCTTGCGAGTGATATCTGAGTTATGGGTGGAATACCTGACGCAAATGGAGGCCCTGCGGGTGGCAATTGGCCTGGAAGCTTATGCTCAGAGAGATCCATTGGTTCAGTATAAAACCCGTGGATTCGAAATGTTCCAGAACTTGATGGAAGATATGAGAGTTGGTGTAGTAAATCGCATCTTTACCTTCCAACCCCGCAACCTGGATCGGATCCAGGCTGGTTTTGAGGAAGCACCTCCAGTGTTAAAAGCTGACTGACCATTCAATAAACTCGTAAGTTACCACTAACCAGACCGCTCCTATATGAGTGGTCTGGTTTCTTTTTGGAAGTGATTTTCAGGTACAATAAATGAAATCGATCTCTGGTACACGACTAAGATGTCTATGGCTGAAAATCAGGTTCCTGAAGTAGCTGATTTCTATAAGAATCTTCCCAAGGTGGAGCTACACCGCCATTTGGAAGGTTCTTTGCGCGTAAAAACCATGATGGAAATCGTCCGTGCTCATGAGATGGATGTCAAAAATACCGGTTATTTGCGCCCGTTGGTCCAGGTAGATCATGAAGATCCCTACACATTCGAGAATTTCCTGGCAAAGTTTGGAACTCTGCGCCTATTTTATAAGTCCCCTGATATCATCAAACGCATTACCTGGGAAGCAGTGGAAGACGCTGCTGAGGATAATATTCGCTACCTAGAACTGCGCTTCACACCTGTTGCTCTCAGCAGAGCGGAAGGTTTCCCCATGACCCAGGTTGTGGATTGGGTCATTGAGAGTGTTCAGGAAGCATCAGCGCACTTTGATATCCTGGTTCGGCTACTGATCAGTATGAACCGTCATGAAAGCGTAGCTCAGGCTCAGAAAGCGATCGAGATCGCTCTGGATAAAAAAGAGCAGGGGATTGTTGGTGTTGATCTGGCCGGCAATGAAGCGGATTTTTCAGGAGAACCTTTCCGGGATTTGTTTGAAGCTGCCCGAAAAAACGGATTGAAGGTGACCATTCATGCTGGGGAGTGGGGTGGAGCGGAAAATGTTAAACAGGCCATCGAGGTGCTGGGTGCAGAACGGATCGGTCATGGAATCCGGGTTTTAGAGGATCCCTATAC
>Ga0209013_10003359_pt1 | contig 14201 bp, 11 predicted proteins | sample Cruoilmetagenom2_FD_187291 | JGI IMG/M metagenome (GOLD analysis project Ga0209013, IMG submission 187291) | Oil polluted marine microbial communities from Coal Oil Point, Santa Barbara, California, USA - Sample 2 (SPAdes) (version 2) | ecosystem: Environmental > Aquatic > Marine > Oil seeps ... | reverse complement strand
TTCGCCAGCCAATCGGATGCGGTCCTCTCTGGTTTTCATCCAGGTGTCGGCACAAATTACCCTTAGTGGATGTGTTTCCCTGTCTTTTATACCTTTAATCAATACCTCATCCTGTTTATCAATCATAATCCCATCCAGCAGATTCCCGTAATGTTTGGCAACCGCGCCAGCTGATGGAGAAATACCCATCTCCAGATACATTTTCGCTGCCGGGCCTTTTACCGTTTCTCCGGCAATAATCGGTGAGATTGCCAGGACTAATTTTTCTTCAAGCGCTGACCGGATACCCGGAACAGCGAGAATAGGGTCAATGCTCACCCAGGGATTGGATGGACAAATCACAATCAGATCAGCCCTTTTAATTGCCTCTAATATTCCCGGTGCTGGCCGGGAATTTTCCACTCCCTGAAAACGAAATCCCCAAACTGCGGGTTCACAATCCAATTTCACAAAATAATCCTGAAAAGCTAATTCTCCCTGATCTGTCAGCACCATGGTGGGAACATAGTCGTCACTCATGGGCATCACCGCGGCATCAATCTCCCAAACCCGGCAAAAATCCGCTGTGATCTTGCTTAAGGGTTCACCAAAACCCAACCTGCGTGTGCGCTCCAAATGGGTAGCCAGATCCTTATCACCCAATCGAAACCAATCTGGTCCACCTAATTTTTGAATTTCCTGATAAACATCCCAATTTTCATCGGCCCGGCCCCAACCGATATCGAGCTGTTCCATTCCAGCCAGGTTGTAACATACGGTATCCAGATCAGGACTGATATGCAGCCCAAATAGATTAAAATCATCTCCTGTATTAACGACGATGGTTAAAGTTGGAGATGGGTTTAACCGGGATAATCCATCGGCTAACTTTGCTCCGCCGACTCCACCTGCCAGGGCAACTACATTCATGAGCTATACACCTGCTTTCTTCCCTCGAGGAAATTTCATATTAGTAGATGTATTTAAATTCCAGATTAACCATTGAGAGAGATTTTCCATTTGTCATTTCTCAGCGGAACAAATCCTGGAAACCTTCCCGCGGAAGTTCCTGGAAGGAACCATCCCGCAGCGGATAAGGAAAACCCCGGACATGCACGACAGGGAGTCCTTCATCAGCTTGCCCCATCAGCAATGAAGCAGCCCCTGCCAATTCATCAACCGCTGCAATCTGAGTAATCCGCAGTTGATAATTAAACAGGTCCGGTTTTCCCCTCAAATCAACAATGCCAGGAATCCCGGAAAATCCAATCGAGATCCCAACCGTTCCATTTCTCCAGGCTCTTCCATGTGAATCATTGATCACAACACCGATCTGGGCATTTTCCGCTCCTTCAATCTTCTGGCGCAGTTCCTGAGCAGCTTTGTCAGGATTTTCCGGCAGCAGCAGAACAAAATCCTGATCCCCTTCGGCAGCCACATTGGAATGATCGATACCGGCATTGGCACAAACAAACCCCCGGTGGTGTTCAACTATGATCAATCCCAGACGGACCCGCATAATCTCTGCGCTTTCCCGAAGGATCAACTCCACCTCCCGGGGATCTTTACCCGTTTCTGCTGCCAGATCTTCCGCCTGTGTTGAGGGTGTTATCGTCTTCAGATCAATCTTTCGTCCTTCAGCTTTCGAAATAACTTTTTGAGCAATAACCAGCACATCTCCATCAATAAGATCAATGTTATTTTGCTTCAGCACTCGAAGCAAAATCTCTGCCAGGTCATTTCCCTGCTGGCAAAACTTTAAATGGAATTGTTGCACATGAAGACTGGTTACCTACTTTTGCTGCTATTGCAGGTGAATCAGATATTGTTGCTAAGGCAAAAAAAGGATTAAAATTGGATGGAAGATCTTATAAAAATCACATCGATGGTGTAAACCAACTGGATTACTTAACGGGTGACATTAACGAGTCTCCAAGAGAAGGATTTGTTTATGTGAATGATGCAGGACAAATTGCCGCTTTGCGATATGGCGATTGGAAAGCAATGTTTCAAGTAAATAGAGCTGATCGATTACAAATTTGGTTAGAGCCTTTTATTGAATTAAGAGCTCCATATCTGTTCAATCTTCGAAGAGATCCATTTGAAAAAGCATTAGAGGGGTCTAATACCTATTATGATTGGTATATAGATAGAGCTTATATTCTAATAGCAATTCAAGGGTATGCTTTTAATTTTTTAAGTACCTTCAAAGAGTATCCACCTAGCCAAACAGCTGGAGATTGGAGTCTTTCCAAAGTGGAAAAACAGATTGAAGAAATGACATTGAAAAGTAATTAATTTTTAAAGTATTAAAAACAAAAAAGCGGGCTCAACCGTCTGCTTTTTTGTTTTTTTTACGAATATGAATAAAAAATAAAATTATGAGAAATTATGTAACGCTATTATTTTTAGGAGCTTTGTTTTTAATAGTAGGTTGTAAAAATGAAAAAGAACAAACCATTTCTGAACAAGAAATAGTTATAGAAAAAACAGATCCATTACCCTCCTGGAATGATGTGGAAAGCAAGAAGAATATTGTTGCTTATGTTGAAGATGTAATCAATGAAAATAGCCCGAATTTTATTCCAATTGCCGACAGAATTGCAACTTTTGATAATGATGGAAATCTTTGGAGCGAGCAACCTGCTTATTTTCAATTGTTCTTTGCTATGGACAGAGTAAAAGCAATGGCAGTAGATCATCCTGAATGGAAAAATAAACAACCTTTTAAAGCAGTCCTCGAAAATGATATGGAGGAATTAAAAAAACAAGGAGAACATGGTATAGTTCAATTAATAATGGCTACTCATACAGGGAGTACTATTGAAGAATTTGATAAGGATGTTAAAGATTGGATCACCACAGCAAAGCATCCTACTAAAAATGTCGGCTATAATCAATTAGTGTATCAACCGATGTTGGAATTATTACAATATTTACAAGACAACAATTTTAAAACTTATGTTGTTTCTGGTGGTACTGTTGATTTTATGCGAGCTTTTGTTTCTGAAATGTATAATATTCCATCAGAACAAATAATTGGTTCTCGATTTAAAACTGAATTTGATTACAATGCTGGCAACCCTCAAATTAAACGTTTACCTGAATTAGATTTTAACAATGACAAAGAAGGAAAAGCATTAAACATTCAAAAAATTATAGGTAAAAAGCCTGTCTTTTCTTCTGGTAATTCAGATGGTGATCTGCAAATGATGCAATGGGCAACTTCAAACAAATACAAAAGCTTTATGCTCTATGTACATCATACCGATTCCATTAGAGAATGGGCCTATGACAGAAACTCTCATATTGGTCGTTTAGACAAAGGTTTAGACCAAGCTAAAAAAGATGGTTGGACAGTTATTGATATGGAAAAGGACTGGAAGGTTATTTATTCTCCAAGATAGCTAACAGGATGCATATAAATATTTAGACCTGCCAGATTCATCCTAAAGATGAACTGGAAGAGTAGGCTATTTAGTTTTTTTTACAATATTAACTCTTCGAGGTCTTCGACTCTCGAAGGTTTAGTGATAACTGCTAATGATTATTCTAATAATTAATTATTTCAAGTAATGTTAACTTAATAAAACATTTTAATACCAAAGATGTGAGGCTATTAGGTTCATTTAATAATAGATAATAATTAATTCAACATGTCCAACAGAATAATCCCTTTAGAAAAAGGCAATTATTACCATGTTTATAATAGAGGTAATAATCGCGAAGTTTTGTTTAAAGAAAATAAGGATTATGAATATTTTCTACATCTTTACGATAAATATATACCATTGATTGCCGATATTTATGCATGGGTATTGATGAGTAACCATTTTCATTTCCTTGTAAGAATAAAAGATGAGGAAGAAATTGGATATTTTGTTTCTTTAAACAAGTCATTTTCCAAGTCAGTCGACTATAGAAATAAGGATAAGAATAAATGGAAAACAGTTGACCTTCGAGAGTCGAAGACCTCGAAAAGTCTACAAAACAAGAAAATCAATAAGAAACCAAATCCTTCAAGACAATTTAGCCATCTTTTTAATTCATATGCTAAATATTTTAACAAAAAATATAACCGAACGGGTAGTTTATTCCAAAAAGGATTTTCAAGAAAATTAATTAATTCAGAAGAATATCAAAGAAATATTGTTTATTATATTCACCACAATCCAGTGCATCATGGATTTACTAATGATATGTCGAAATATAGATGGAGCTCATTTAGGTTAATCATATCAGCAAAAATAACTAAGTTGAAAAGTAAAGATGTAGTTGAATGGTTTGATAATCTTGAAAATTTTGAATATTTTCATAAAACAAACCAGAACCTAGAAAAAATTGAAAAGCTAATGATTGATTAAATTTAAATAACTCTTTTAGGATTTAACTTTGGAAGAGATGACCTTTCATATTCGTTGACCGGCGAACTCGAAGAGTCATGAATAATTCAATTGACTCTTCGTGATTTTCATTTCCTGATAAACTTGACCTTCCAGATTCATCCTAAAGATGAACTGGAAGAGTCGGATATTTAGTTTTTATCAGTATCGACTCTTCGAGTTCGTCGGCTGACGAATCTCGAAGGTCTAGTTAATACCTTTTTGTTGGGCGGCCTTTAACTCTTGCATGATCCTTTGTCCGGATTTGAACTTTCCCTGATCCCTGTATATCAATGCCAACAGGTATTTAAAGTCTTGATTCTCAGGATCTATTTTTAAAGCCTTATTAATATTGAGCTCAGCCTTTTGTAATTCCTTATTTTGAAAATAATAAGTAGCTAAATTATACATTGATCTCGTATCTCTTGCATTGAGTTTTACAGCAGTGTTCAGATAAGCTACTGCTTTGTCATCCTCTTTCAATTCAAAATACAACAAGCCGCTTAAATAATAAGGTCTGCCATTATCTGATTCCAATAACATCCATGATTCCAGTACACTTATCGCTTTATCATTGTTACCTGTCATACTATATGCAGTAGCCAGATTAGAATAAACCGGTAATAATAAACTGTCTTTTTGCAAGGCTACTTCATAATGCTTAATTGCTGTTCGAACATCATTATTCTGTAGAAAATAATCACCAAGCTGCAATCTACCGGTTGCAAAATCAGCGTTACCATAAAGCATGGTTTCTAACTCGCTTTTTGATTTTATGAAATTATTCTTATCAACTTCATTTAAGGTATTATCATCAAAACCAATGACAAGTTGAGCTGCACCTATTCTAACCAATTTTGTAGTGTCATTTATATGCTTCAAAACAATTGACATTCTGTCTTGCATTGGTAGAGCCCTAAATTTCAATAAAGCATTATATCTTACTAATGCTGAAGAATCCTTCAAGGAAATGAGTAAAGCCTCAAACTGTTCATTATTTAAATAATTCAAATTATTAATCACCGTTGCTCTTACAATAGCAGGATATTTAAGATCGTTAATAAAGTTATCCAGTTCTTTGCGCTGTTCATCACTTAAATTATTTTGGGAACTCATTATTAAAGCATCAGAATAATGATCTCTTCTATTTGGTCCGTACCATTTTATTATCCAATTTGCTGCCCATTGATCGCTTTCTTTTTCATGGCAACCTTTACAAGCGTTTGGCGTATTGTATTTAACACTTTGATCCGGGCGTGGAACTCGAAAACTGTGATCCCTTCTAAAGTCATTTCCCATATAAATTTTACCAGTCATATGACAATTGATACATTGACCTGCCTCTGTATTTTCTTCATGAAAATGATGTTTCTTTGTATCATAAGTCGTGTTTACATGGCATTGTGCACACAAAGTATTTCCATCAAATTTTAGTTGCATAGAATGCATATCATGACAATCACTACATTTTACCTTGTTGGCATACATCATACTTTGCATAAACGAGCCAAAAACATAATCTTCCTCATTTATCTGACCATCAGCATGATAATAATTTGTACCAATAGTTTGAATCATATATTGATCTTCAAAATGTTTTCCCGGTGTTAAATTTTCAGTAAGTTTTGATCTTCTGGCGTGACAAGGTGCACAAAGATTAACCTGTTCCTGTTGTGTTCTGCCATTTAAAATTTGATAATTTTTATCTTTAGGATCAGAATTTGCCCAATTCACATGATTTTCTCCAGGACCATGACACATTTCACAACTCACATTGATATAAGAATAGGTGGTATGGAAAGAATCTTTTTCAACAAAATAATTCTTTTTTAAATTAGTAGAATGACATTCGGCACACATGGTATTCCAATTTTGAGCGGTTTTGGTCCAGTGTAACCAATCATGTGTATTAATTCTATCTCCTGCATATTGATGAAACCATTGGTTTTTGACAGTATCCCATGTAACCCTTAAAACCTGTTTTTTACCTTTATCAAAATCAACAAGATATTGTTGCAATGGGGTTACACCAAATGTATAATTGATCTCGTATATTTTTTCAGTTCCATCAATTTCGTTAATTTGAACTAAATACTTTTTATCCTCCTTATAAAAGTGATATTTAACGCCATTAATTACCGTTTTTACATTATTAAAATCTCCCAGTACTGTAGAGTCATTGGCTATTTGCATGGCCAGATCATGGTGAGAACCTTTCCATAGATCATTTTCTTTTTCATGACAGGAAACACAATTGGCCTCACCCACATATCCATCTATATATTTCAATTGGGCAAAAGCAATTTCTTTATAATCCTCTTTTTTGGAATTTATATCACAGGAAATAAAAAGAAAAGTAAAAACTATTAAATATATTGGGAGAAAAACTATTTTCAATGATAAAGGTTTCAAATGACAATTGGATTTAGGTTATAGCAAATTTAAAATAATTCAGCAACATTACTACAAATAAAACATAAACCCAAAACTTATTCGCATTGCATCTCTATCTTTGTTTATGTTTACAAAGTCATTGTTTATAAAACCGTTCAACTCAATATCTTTAACACCGTAATCCAATTCCAAACCAATGGTCATTCTTCTAAATGGTTCATACATTATATTGAGTATCCCATAATAATGTGAATTAAAAAAATTTCCTTTAACAACAATTTCTTCTAGATCTGGTCCAATATTTAAAATAAATTCCTGCAAATTTTCAAAATCATAATTAGTAAAACCAAAAACAACATTACTGTGCAATCTTTTTGTAAAAAAATATTCGTAAGAGACCCATCCACCAAAAGCCGGAGTTGCCACAAAATTATCATTTATATCCGGGTATCCATCGTAGCCTAAACCAGCTATACTGGTCATGTAGGCTGTAATACCCTTACCCCCAACAAATTGAAACTGAAAATTGTTGTTTTTTTTAGATGCATAAATTCCTGACAAAGAAAATCCATAACCAATAAAGTTATCCACTTTATCATCTTTTGTATACCTAATATTTCTTAATATAGAAGACAATCGCATATGGCCCCAATTGTATTTATTTTTTACTGCAAATGTTAGGTCTGGTGTTACCTGATTTGCTTCATCAACATTCAGGTCAATTTCCTGGAAAGAGATATAATCTGTAATAGGAGCTTCTAGACTTATTTCATATATCCAATTTTTATTTTTAAAAGTATTTGAATACTTAATATGAGGAGTTCTAACCCAAATACCTGAAGGTGGTCCCTCCCATTCCATAATATTGGGCCATAAAACCTCATCACCAAAATTATTCCAATTCTGACCAATTTGCCAACGTCTTGATTCTACATAAGCCTTCCTTAGGCGCATATGCCCATTACCACCCCAAAAATCAAATTCAACAATGGCATAGACTTCTTCTCCTCCTTTTTCGATGTATGTAGATTCTAATTTTATCTGTGTTTGATACATGTCCATATGGAAAGCACTTTCGTCATTGTCATCAAATACATTGATCAGTCCAATATTAAAGGTTTCACTATCCTGTAATCCACCAAAAACATCATAATAACCATTCAATTTCATATTGACCCCAACACTGCTTTTCAGCCTTGGTTTTTGGTTAACAGAATCTTTGGAAGTAATTGTTAAAAAACGATCCTGACCAAAAAAGAAATATGGAATAAGGAGGAATAGATAAATAAGGGGAATTGTTTTCAAAATAAAGTAAACTTATATGAATTACTAAGATAGCAAAAATAATTAAGTCATTAAGAAACCTAAAATTTGAAAATGCTGCAATTACTGTATTCAAACAATAATGTAAAAGATAACTAAAACTATAAAGTTTTACTAATCAATAATTTTAACTTTTTAAAAATTAAAAAAGACTCAAGTAAAAAATACTTAAGTCTTTTTAATTAAATTTAAAATTTAATTTTTTATGTTTTATTTTTCAAAGCATCTAATACTTTATCTGCATATTTAGGTGCAACTTCTGATGCAGATTTAGGATCGGTAACTTCAACGGAAATTACACTCATTAATTGTTTGCCTTTTTCGAGATCCAAATTATAAATTACAGTTTCAAGTGCATAAATATTAGAAGTATAAGTTCTTGTTTCTGATGGAACATAAGTACCACCATAGCCGTAACCATATGGAGAATAAGCTCTGCCATAATAACCGCCAAAACCACCGTAATAGCCTCCATAGCCCATACCATAAGCACCATAACCACCAGAAGTATAACCACCAGTTTCTGATGTAACAATTTCAGTGCTCATATCTTTAAGAACAGTCAATACAATTCCCTTAAAGCCTTCATTTTTTATAATTTGTACCACTTGATCAATTTCTGCTTCCGTACGTTTTACATGATGTTTCACAGAAGGAAATTTCTTATAACTTTCTGTAGCATCAATTCCGTCAGCTCTTAACCTTTCGGCTATTTCTGTTTCAAAGCGTTGGCGTGAAACCATATCATCAGTTCTGGCTATTACTAAAATTTTAGCACCTTCCAAGGTATTTAAATTATCGGATTTCCAAGCATCAGTAACTTTAACAGAAGTCCCGCAACTTGCAAATGTTATGGCTATAATTGCCAGTATTAAAATTTGTTTCATGTCTTTAATTATATTTAATGGTTAATAATTTAATAGAATAAGAATACAAATATAAATTATTTTTCAATTAAATCATTTATGATGTGCAAAATTAACAGTAATGTTTAAACCATTGCTAATATTGTTTGAACTTCAACATAAGAATTATTAACATTACCTTAAACTCATCATTTATCAGGTCACATTTTTTATAAAAAAAAATAAAAAAATCTTGCAAGATTGTATTGCTTATAATACATTTGCAAACCGAAAAAATAGTTCTTTAAAATACTTTATTGGAGAGGTGCCAGAGTGGTAATGGAGCAGATTGCTAATCTGTCAACGGGCAACCGTTGCCAGGGTTCGAATCCCTGTCTCTCCGCAATTTAATTACGCCTCGGGGTGTACCACACGAAGGATGGCAGGGCGTAATTAGGTTTATCACGCATGGCGTGATTATCGCGCCTGCTTTGGGAGCAGGAGGTCGTCACGCCGAGGCGTGACAACCACGACAAATAAAATGGAATATGTAGTTTACATATTATACAGTAAAAAAAGATGGAGATATTACGTTGGCAGACAGCTGATATTGAAACAAGGTTTGAAAGGCATAATAATGGTTTTGTTCCTTCAACAAAAAGTGGAAAGCCCTGGGAATTAGTTTTATCAATTCCAGTTAAAGACAGAACAGAGGCTTTGAAATTAGAGAAAAAGATTAAAAAAAGAGGAATCAAAAGATTTCTTGATGCAACTCGGGGTAAACTCCGTACGGAACCGATCTACAAAGATTGATTCCAAATTTAGTTCTTTAAATAGTGAGAATTTCTTAATGTTTGTATTAAGAATGAGCTCCCGCTAAATAGCGGGATTAGTTCAACTAGCAAATTAAAATACGCTTTGTAAGCTATTTTAATTTAAGTTTCACTAACATCTCGGGGTGTAGCGTAGCCCGGTTATCGCGCCTGCTTTGGGAGCAGGAGGTCGCAGGTTCGAATCCTGCCACCCCGACTTTGAAACTTCTTTGGCAAAAAGAAGACACCTAAAACCCTTGCACTGCAAGGGTTTTCTATTTTTATACTTCCTTATTTTGTCTTAATTTGCATCATAATAGCATCAAGAATATGTCAATTTTGATGTTTTGTGTCGCAATTGAATCAGTATTATTTAACCAATATATTTTGTGACACGCGGTTAAAATTACATAAGAATCATAGATATGTTTTGATGAATATTTAATAATCATTAAAAACAAAAATTATGAGAAAAAGTATCTCTCCTATTTACTTTTTTAGTAAAAAGGTAAACAGAGAAGGAAAGAGAATTATCTATTGTAGAATACGTATAGATAGAAAGAAAAGTGAGTTTACAACCGGTATATTTGCTTTCCCGGATGATTGGAATGAACAATTCAGAAGATCTACTACAGATATAGAAGCCAATAGGAAATTATCAGATCTAGAAACCAGGCTTCAGGATATAGCAGATAAGTTATATTTTGATAATAAAGCAGTTACAGCCAAACTACTGGTTGACCTGTGTACATTTGTAAAACACTCTCTTAATTTTTATCCCAAAAAGTTCAGATTTGTTTGAAGACGTACAAGCTTGCTTTCATAAGTGATTGAAAAACAAAAAATACAAGAATTGCATAGTAATTGAAAAGGAATTTTATTTGAACGACACCCCTATTCAGGATCAGCGTAGCTAATCCCGCTTCAAGCTTGCTTTCATAAGTGATTGAAAAACAAAAAATACATGAATTGCGTAGTAATTGAAAAGGAATTTTATTTGAACGACACCCCATTCAGGATCAGTTTAGCTAATCCCATTAAAAGTTAAGTTTCAAAAGTGAATGAAAAACAGAACCACCTCATGTTCAAATACCTCCAAAACAAAGGTATTTTATTTCTAAATAATCTTCCATACCATACCTAGAACCTTCTCGGCCCATGCCACTTTCTTTAATGCCTCCAAAAGGTGCAACAGGAGTTGAGATCAATCCGGTATTAATTCCTACCATACCATATTCCAATGCTTCAGCAATTCTCCATACCCTTTTCAAATCGTTTCCATAAAAATAAGAGGCCAAGCCATACTCCGTATTATTTGCCATGGCGATAACCTCATCATCGGTCTTAAATTTAACAATTGGCGCTACTGGTCCAAAAATCTCGTCTTTCATCACCAGCATAGAAGCATCAATATTGGTAATGACCGTAGTATCAAAAAAGTTTTTACCTTGATTTCCGTGACCACCGCCAGTGGTTAATTCAGCTCCTTTTTCCTTTGCATCTTTAACCATAGAAGCTACTTTTTCAACAGCGGCTTCATTGATCAAAGGACCAATTTGGTTGTCGGCATCCATGCCATTTCCAGTGTTTAGCTTTTTAACTTCAACAGTAAATTTTTCTACAAATGCATCGTAAACCTCTTCTTGTACAAATATTCTATTGGCACAAACACAGGTTTGACCTGAATTTCTATATTTTGCAGCAATAGCACCGGTAACAGCTTCCTCCAGATCAGCATCATTCAAAACAATAAATGGTGCGTTTCCACCAAGTTCCAAGGATAATTTTTTTAGTGTTCCTGCAGATTTTTCCATCAGTAGCTTACCCACTCTTGTTGAACCCGTAAATGATATTTTCTTTATTTTCGGATTAGATGTAAATTCATCCCCTACCATTATCGCATCATTGGAGGTCACAACATTTAAAACACCGGGAGGAATACCTGCCTGGTCTGCCAGTTCAGCCAAAGCCAAGGCGGATAATGGTGTTATTTCTGAAGGCTTGATCACTACAGTGCAACCCGCAGCCAATGCCGGAGCAACTTTTCTGGTGATCATGGCATTAGGGAAATTCCATGGTGTAATGGTGGCTACAACACCTATGGGTTGTTTTAAAACGATGATACGCTTATCTGCCTGATGACCTGGAATAACATCTCCATAAGCACGTTTTGCTTCTTCGGCAAACCATTCCACATATGATGCCCCATAGGCTATTTCACCTTTCGCCTCTGCTAAGGGTTTTCCTTGTTCAAGTGTTAAAATGGTGCCCAGATCATCGAGATTATCCATTTGTAATTGATACCATTTTTTAAGTATAATGGAACGCTCGGTTGCAGACTTTGCTTTCCATGACGGAAGCGCATTTTCTGCACATTCAATTGCCTTAGAAATAGCTGCTCTGTCTAAATCGGCTACATTGGCCAAATTACTTTGGTCAAAAGGGTTAACTACACCAAAGGTCTTATTGTTTTTTGTGCTAACCCACTCTCCATTTATATACGACTCTTTTCGTAGAAGAGCCTTGTTCTTTATATTCATAATACTAAAATATCTTGATTACTCTATAACTATAGTTTTTGTAAATGTCTGAACAACGGCAAAATAACCCAGAGCAAAATTATTTGTCTGATCCACATTATCAAAATGGTCAATATTATCAATGTCGGTTACATTAATGATGTTGCCCCTTATTGTGGCTACAGGAGTTTGAAAGAGTTCTAGATCATCATCGCTTTGTTCAAGTAGCAGTTTCATATAATTAAAAAATGCCCTGTCGATACCATGAATACTTATATCAACCTCCTGTCCTGGCTCAAGAACTTTATCATACAAATAAGAAAACTGGAACTGCTCTCCTTGGTAAAACTCATCTTTCGATAAGAAAAATTCGCTAAAATTGAAATCAAATAGATAAAAATCATCACGGTTGTGGTTATCCGTAATAGTAGTGATGATTTCTGTTTGCCCGCCATCAAGGTTTGTTCCCTTGCCCTGTATCAGATTGTCGATCGGAACCGCAGGTACAAATTGGGTTCGAGCTAAGTATAATTGATCTTCATGATCAACTTGAAATATTAACTCACCTTCTGTTAAAAATGAGTTACTGACACCTTTTTCATAAATTCCCGGAGCTACTTCTAAAAGGATTGCGGTATTTGGGTTTGCAAAGGTACCTTCGATCTCTAAATTGGTAATTGTTATTTGTTCTAAACCTGTAACTGCAACCTCACCGAAAAAAGAATCCGTTAAACTTACCTTAACCCTTGCCGTTTGGAATAAAAGGCTGGTATCAACTTTAATGATTGCGTCAATGATCAGACGAGGGTCTTCTGATGGTATATCTATTTCTATTACATCTTCGCAACTTGAAAAGCTTATGATTAAAAATAAGATAAATATTACATTTTTCATTTCCTAAAATTTAAAATTATAGGCTACTGCCGGTACAATACCAAAAATGGAAGTACGGATGGCTTCATTTTCCCCTGTTTCCTGATTGTTTCTGAAATTAATAGAAGCAGCATTCTGTCTGTTATAAACATTATATATGCTAAATACCCATTCTGACTGCCATTTTTTGGAAGTTTTTTTAGCAGGATTAAATTTAGCCGAAATGTCAATTCGGTGATAATCCGGTAGGCGCTCTACATTACGCTGCCCGTAGTAGGGGACGGTTAATCCCTGAAATTCAAACTGGCCTATTGGGTAATTCGTGGGCCTGCCTGTCTGATAAATAAAGTCCATATTAAAGTGCCATTTTTTGTTTATTTCATAGCTACCAAACAATGCTATATCATGAGTTCTATCATATGGTGTATAATACCATTCTCCAAGGTTTATTCCTGTTTCCAGATTACTCCTCCCATTATCTACTGCCTGTGTGCGACCGGGAGTACGTTGCTCTGATTTCGAGAGGGTATAGGCCAGCCACCCTTTAAACTTTCTTTTATTTACACGAAACAATAATTCCATACCATAAGCCCTGGCCTCACCAATAAGAATAACCCGTTCGATAGCATTGTTGGCAATAAGATTGGCACCATCTATATAATCTATGCGGTTATCAATATCCTTATAAAAGACTTCTGTTTCAAAAGAATAGGTACCTTTATTGATATTTTGAAAGAAACCAAAAGCGTATTGATTCAATAGCTGAGGTTCAACGTATGGCCCGCTGGGTGTCCAAACATCTAAAGGAGTAGGAGAGCTGGTATTGGAAAGTAAATGTATATACTGCGCCATACGGTTATAGCTTGCTTTTATGGACGTATTGGAACTAAAACTGTAGGAAGCAGAAATTCGGGGCTCAAGATTCTGGTAGATATCAGAAATTCCTGTTCCTTTACCGCTTGAAAAACCCGGAGGTGGATCCACTAGATCTAATGGCTCAGCTTCCAAGTAAGTTAAAAGAAAAGGATCAAAAATTACGGGCTCATCATTTTTATAGAAATTAAAATCATCCTG
>Ga0209013_10003357_pt1 | contig 14203 bp, 13 predicted proteins | sample Cruoilmetagenom2_FD_187291 | JGI IMG/M metagenome (GOLD analysis project Ga0209013, IMG submission 187291) | Oil polluted marine microbial communities from Coal Oil Point, Santa Barbara, California, USA - Sample 2 (SPAdes) (version 2) | ecosystem: Environmental > Aquatic > Marine > Oil seeps ... | reverse complement strand
GCTTTTTCTGGTGTTCTTTCTTTGACTAAAATCGTTAAACTTTTTGAATTTAGGTTCGCTTCTATTTCCACTTTTTGATGTAGTTCATCAATTTCATACGTTTCGTTAAGTAGCCCATTTACCTTATTTACTATCAGATTATTTTTCATTAAATAATTATAAGTATTAATCAGATATAATTCACTATCCTTACTCGGAATTATATGTTCATTTTTAAAATTAACTACAACTTCTGTTTTCGCCTCAAACTTTGGCGGAATTGCAAAGCTTGCAAATCCACCTATAAATGTTACATAGAAAGTGACTAGCAAAATAGTTTTTTTCCGATTAACAAACAAATTAATAAAATCACGCATTTTAAATGTTCGCTTCATGATAGGTTCTCCCCCTACTCCCTAACTTACTAAATTTATAGCTACATTTTCTAACTATCCTTCTCATCGTTTGAATCATTGAAATTAGAATTCTTTATAGATGTTATGTAATTATATTCAGACATTACCTAAATACAGAACTAACATTTACACAACAAAAAAGCACGTCCTCCGAAATTAATCGAAGAACGTGCTATTTGAAAAGATTATTTCCACCTACATAAATCATGTAAATGGAGACGGCGGGAATCGAACCCGCTTATACTAAAGGTGCAGTAATACTAATGTTTTTATAAGAATTTCAGCTCTGTCTGACCCTATTCCCTTAAGGTCATTAAAAAACTTTTCTGTATGATAAGAGCGAATTGATTGATCATTACTACCATGAATTAGAAGTAAATTTTTCTCTTGCAAAATACAATGAATTTAGAAATCAATCATCTCATGCCCTGGTCCAAGGATCTTTTGCTGATTGTTATATCCAATCTAAGAAATAGAAAATGACTTCCTGAAAAAAGTCAGAAAGTCAATTTCTTGAGAAGAAACAATGTGTTCATTATTTGACGCTTACTTTTATACAATGCTTCCTTATGTTGTTGCATAACAATCTGGAATGATTGATCATCCCCAGCAATCGCCCATTTAACGATTTCCGTTTCCCCCAAGAATTCCCCATTATTTCACTCGCTGATATATTAGACTTCTTATTTAAGAAAAGGTTCATTAAAAAGTAAAAAACCTACCATTTTAATATAGTAGGTTGTTATTTAAATTGTTTTTCCATAGCCTACATGACAGCCAAATACTTCAGCAATGTAATAAAAATAAAATTACAGTATCATTAGAAATTATTTACACCTCAATATTTTCAGATAAAATCGAGCGATTAGCCTTTTCAAAAATTTCACAAGACTATAAACAATGGCAAGAAAGACTAGTGGTATAAGAATTGGTGTTTTATTAGCTAAATTATAATAAGATTGAATTTCTCCAAACTCCATCTTTAGTAAATTAGAGCTCAAACCAGAATCTAAATAATGATGTTTATGAATGTAGGCCAAAGTCTTTTTTATATAAATCGATTTATATTTTTGGTTAAGTATTTGTAACCATAATGAATAATCTTCAGAATATTTTTGTTTTGGAAATCTCTCTTTTATTTCGCATGATACAACAACAGTAGGAGTTGAAATTTTATTCTTTAGCAAATTATAAATTAACTTATAATTAGTAATAATTAATTCAGAATTATAAGATACAGAATTATGTTCGTAAACGGCTAAATCATGAAATGAAAATAAAGCTTGAAATTTTCTCATTGAATCTATTTGGATTTCTAATTTTAATTGGTGCCAACTATCATCGGAATCTAGAAATGCTATATAGTCTCCAGTAGCCTTATTCCATCCAATGTTTCTTGCAGTTCCTGGTCCCATATTTAAATTTAAATGAATAATAATCAGTTTGAAATTCCAATTACGTTCACTTAAACTGTCAAACACTTTTTCTGTCTCTTTATCATCACTGAAATCGTTTACAATAATAACTTCGTAAGGAAGCAGTGTTTGACAATTAACAGAATTCAAAGCTCTTTTTATTGTATCCTTATTGTTGTAATAGGGTATAACTACCGATATTTTATTTTCTATAACTTTTCCACCTTTATAGATTTTAACAAAGCTATATAAGAGAAAAATATTTTTTAATTTTCAAAATAAAAATCCCCTTAGTCTTCCTAAAAAGTTTAAAGAGATAAATTTCATTTTCTTACTATTTGGAAATGCTAACATCACTTTAATTAAGGGAGTTATAAGAATCTTGGCTTGATAATATATATTATAATGTTTTCTTGCCACTCTTCCTGATCCCCCACCATATAAGAGTGCACGTTTAAACGTTTCTTTATTGTAAACTAATTCCTTAGCCGGATGATAGATAAACAAATTAGGATAATAATTTCCTACGAATCCATTCTTAATTGCTCTAATCACATAATCCGTTTCTTCACCAGCCCCATAAGGTGTACCACCACCCACACCTAATTCCCTGTCAAATTCTCCAACACGTTGAATAACAATTTTTTTAAAAAATAATGTGCATGATGTACCAATAATATTATAAATACTCCCTTTCATCAGTACCTCTTTATTTGGGAATTTTAGTAGCGCTTTTTCACTGTAAAAGTCTTTTGAGTTAGTACTTATGAAATCATATTCACTTTGATCAAAAGTTTTTTTTACTTCTGACAATATATTTTTACTATAAATACAATCATCATCAGGGAATCCAATTATTTCTCCCGTAACATATTTCAACCCTTTATTTCGTGCAATAGATAAACCAATTAATGATTTAATATGCACTATTTTAAAAATACTGCTGTACTCTTTAACTAATTCATCTAAACGATTATCTTCATTTTGATCTACTAAAATTACTTCATAATTTTTATACATTTGCTCGGAGAGTGATTGAAAGAAAACTGTAATTTCTTTAACTCGATTTAATGTACAAAGAATTAGTGAGAATTTCATTTTTCTCCTTATTTTTAAAGTGATTAATCACTATAATTTTCATAAATTGATTTTAGATACCCATTATAAATTTTATCCTGTCTTTAATATTTGCTTTTGTCTCAATAAAAAAACTATACAACTTTGGTGTTCCTCTGAATTTAATAAGAATTTCTATAATAGTCAGGTTAATATTTATTTTAGTAACTTTTTTTCTATATTCTCTATAGAATTTCATGTCGTTTAAAAAGAAAAAAATAGATGCTTTAGTGTATAGACTATTTATGCCTTTTGAAATATCAACTTTGTACATTGATTCCATATCTAGAAGTATCTGCATATGACTATCAATCATGATTTTAAACTTTGCAACATCTCGGCTCAAAGAATTTGGAGACAAACGATAAAAAACTAATGGCTTTTTAATATATCCTATTTCATATCTATAGGTTATCTCAAGCCAAGTTGGATAATCTTCAAAAGTATATTTAGTATTGTATCCACCTATTTCTTCTAAAACTTTTTTTCTTAGTACAACAGAAGGGGCATATATCATGTTTCCGTTATTGACCAATTTTTGAAATATGTTGTTTTCAAATATTTTCGGATTATGAGAAGTATATTTTTTAGAGCTTAAGCTAACTCCATAATAAACATCACTGCATACCATTGCCTTATCAGGATTTCTTTCTAAATATGTTACCTTTTCTTCTATATTAGACTCGAACATTACATCATCTGAAGCAAATCCAGTGAAATACTTTCCGTTAGCTAAAGCAATAGATTCATTGCAATTAAAAATCAATCCTTTATTTTCTTTACGTGAAATAAATGTTAAATTTTCAAAACGCTTTTCCAATTTTGGTAACCATTTTTCAATAACCATTAATGAATTATCCGTTGAAGCATCATCAATTAAGATCAGTTCAATATTTTTATAGGTCTGTTTAATAATTGACTTAAAATAATCATCTAAGTAAATTTCGTGATTGTAAACCGGCGTAAAAATTGAAATTAAAGGGGTACTCACTATGTTCCAACCTTCTATTTTTTAATAAAAATTATATTCTTGAAAGTGATACACATGGTTATTAAATACAATAAATTGTTTAATGCGTAAGCATGAGTCACGCCTACCAATCCTGATATGTTCATAAATATCATAGTCAAAATGTATAAAGTTACTGAAAATATAATTTCCGTTAGTATATATAATTTAGTTTTAGCTTTAGCTATCATTAAAAATGCTAGTGACCAACTCGCCATTTTAAAAAAATCACCAATCATTTGATATGCAAATAAATTTCTCATGGAGTTAAATGCTGGTGTAAATAAAATTAAGATAATAATATCTCTTAGTAAATAAATGCTTAAGGCAGCAATAAATACAAAAGGCAATATAACTTTATATCCTGTTATTATTTCTTTTCTTAATTCTGAAAGTATGTGTATTTCCGAAAGTCTTGGAAGATAATATGTGGAAAATGCAGTAGTAATAATCAATAAATACATAGTAGAAATCATCCAAACAGATTGCCAGTATCCAGCTTCCACAATCGAGAAATAGTTGATTATATGATTTCTAATTAATATTTGAGTAGCTGAACCTGATATGACAGCAACAAACGTCATTAATGAAAAAGCCAATAATTTCTGGTAATATATTTTATTAAAGTTTTTATTAATAGTGAAAGTTAAATTTAATTTAATTTTTTTATATGCTATTATTGTGATTAATAAAATTAGCGATTGCACAATTACTAAAGAAAAAAGTGCACCTAATATTCCATACTCTACTGTTAAATAAACCATAATAATCAAGGACATAATACTGCTGACTATATTGATTATGATATATGTTTTTATTTCTTTTAAACCGTTTAGTATGGAAAGAAATATACTATTGAAGCTAATAAAAATTAAAGTTATACCTAAATATTTAAAAATAGAACTATACTCTTTAGTTTGTAATATCAATTGCGAAAAAAAAGCACTGCCAATAATTGTGATTAAACCTACGATAATTGAACAAACAAAGGCGATCAAAAAAGCCGAACTTATAAGATCATTTCTTCTTTTACTTTCTATTTCATTATATTCAGCTACATATTTTGTTACTCCAGAATTAATAGCTCCATTACCAACTGTCGTAATAATTGCCAAGAAGTTTTGAAACTGACCAATTAATCCAATACCGGCTGGGCCTATATAGATTGCAATTATTTTATTAATAACTAATCCAGATAAAAGTTTCACTATGGTTGATAATCCTGATAAAAAAACAGTTTTTTTAAAATTCATATTTTATTAACCTGCTTTTATCTATAATTATTAATCGCCTCAATGATTTTTTTGGTATCTTCCATAGATTGTACAGAAGAAATTGGTAAACTTAGAACCTCTCTATGCATTAGCTCCGATATTGGAAACTCTTTATTATTCATTTCCAAATATGCTTCTTGTAAATGAGGTGCTAGGGGATAATGGATAACACTTTGTATACCATGGTCCTGAAGATACGATTGAAGCCTGTCTCTTTCAGCTGTTCTAATAACAAATACATGCCAAACATCTTGTGATATATTATTTGATATAAAAGGTAAGGTAATTAGAGGATTATTTATTGAATTGAGATACTCTCTTGCAATCTTTCTTCTTCCTTCATTTTCAATATCCAAATATTTTAACTTAACGCTGAGAAAAGCTGCCTGCATTTCATCTAATCTATGATTATATCCTTTATATAAATTCTCGTATTTTTTGTGAGAACCATAATTTCTAAGTGCGTAAATCTTACTAGCTATCTCATTATCGTTTGTAGTTATTGCACCTGCATCTCCAAGAGCTCCAAGATTCTTTCCTGGATAAAAACTAAAACCTGCCGCATCACCCAAGTTTCCTGTTTTTTTCCCTTTATAAATAGCACCATGTGCCTGTGCAGCATCCTCTATTACTTTTAATTGGAATCGATCAGCAATTTGTTGTATTGCTTCCATTTCAACTGTTTTCCCATATAGATGAACAACTAAAATTGCTTTTGTATTTGAAGTAATTGATTTTTCAATTTTAGTGGAACTTATGTTATAAGTTTGAATGTCTGGTTCGACTAAAACTGGTGTTGCCCCTACCTCAGAAATCGCAAGAATTGATGCAATATAAGTATTTGATGGTACAATAATTTCATCTCCAGGGCCATATCCGTAAGCTTTAAGTATTAATTTCAATGCATCTAGTCCATTACTTACACCTATGCAATGGTTTACACCGCAGTAATCGGCAAACGATTGCTCAAATTTCTCAACTTCTTCTCCAAGGACATACCAACCACTATCTATTACTCTTGCGGCTGCTTTCTTTAACTCATTTGAATATTGTACATTAATATCTTTAAGATTTAAAAAAGGAATCATGTAATATTCTCCTTTTTATTAATAATGGTATTTCTCACTTCGTATTCAAACTGTTGGTATAATACTCCCCTTCCACCAAATCCTTGTTTATGAAAAATTAAACCTTCATTTAAATAGTGACCATGTTGTTCTACAGAAGTGCCAAAATCAAAATATTTCATATGCTTAAAAACATTGTTTATTAAGTGATCAAATAAATAATCTAAAGCTGCATATTTTTTTCCGATTTCATTGGCAGAAATGTATTGAACATGTGCTACAGTTTTCGTAATATACATTACTACTCCCGCTATGCACTTATCATCCATATACACACTGTAAAGTTTTATGTTGTTTTTAAAAAAAAATTTTAATTTCATTATTTCTGCTAAACTATGAACCGGTGAAACATTATGCGATTTTGATAGATTTTCTACTAAAATAGTCCAAAATTCCTCATATGAATTGTCAGTTCGTATCTCTAAATTATATTTCAATGCTTTTTTAACATTTCGTATACGCAAAGAATTATAGGGTAATCTCTCATCCATCTTAATTACTGATGATAATGCACTACTTCTAATTTTCGCTCCAAGTCGAAACAACACATATTCGTCTTCTTGTGCAGGAATTTTAGAATACATATATGGAATGGCTTTATATATTACCTTCTTTATCTTTTTGCCTTCTAAATATTTATTTATCATATTAAAGTAAGTTATGACATCCTCAATAGTGGTTTCATTTAGGATAATTAATCCTCCATAAGTTAATCCTTGGTGGGTATAAAATGTGGTATCACCTACAATATTGCCAGGCATTAATGCAACAATTTGGTTATTTCTTTTTATGATTAACGAACAATCTTTAAAACGATCTTTATGGTACTGAAAGTAATTTATTTTATGAAGGAAAGTTCCGTTTTTAGATTTCTCAATAAATTCATCCCACTCAACTTGATCTTTTTCTATATACTGTAATATAGATAAATTCGGATTTATTATATGTTTATTCATAAACTACATTCCTATTATTTGATCACTATTTAATTTATATTTTTCTGCAAATCTTGTTTTATAAACTCCCTTTTCTTCTGTAGTTCTACTAATGAATGATGATGCACCAATTAACGTTTCATCTGCAATTTCTATTCCATCCCTAAGCGTAGAGTTAACGCCAATAAAACAATTATTCCCAATAACTGTATTTCCACTAACTACAACATGGGAAGTAATGAAATTATTATGACCAATTTTAGTATGATGACCAATATGATTACCACTCCAGATAATATTGTTATCACCTATTTCCACAAAAGGCTGTATAGTATTATCTTCAAGGATAAAACAATGTTCACCTAGCTTCACATTTCCAAATAATGTTGCTTTGCTACTAATATAACTTGTGAGGCTATAACCTTTTCTCTTAGCTTCTTTTATTTTATTTTCTCTTACTTTATTCATTTGGGTATTAGCTATAGCAGCAAAAAAATACACATCTTTCACAGGGAATTTAGTCTCAATATCTTCGAATTGGTAAACTGGAAGTCCACAAAATGTTTCTGAATTCAAATATATCGAATCAACTGTAAAAGCAACTACTTCAAATTGGGAATCTACGGTAAAGTAATAATGGGCCAATTCCGCTGTTTTACCAGCTCCGAAGATAATTAATTTTCTCTTCATCTCACACATCCTTCTCAAATGAAATCACTTATTTAATCTCGCATTTTTATAAAGTCACAATAATTTCTAATGTAATCATCTTCATCGTAGTAGTCACTTGCAATAACTATTAAAACACAATCATTTGAAAAGTCATGCATTTCACGCCAAATCATGCGATCAATAAAAAGAGTGATATGAGGCTGATTTAAATGATATGATTGTTTCACTTGTCCATTATCAAGAAGAACATTACATGAGCCTTTTATACAAATTAGAACTTGCTGTAACTCTTTATGAGCATGAAATCCTCTGGGAAAATTCCTTTGCAAATCGTAAAGGTAATAAATTCTCTTTATAGGAAAGGGTACATTCTTTAATTCCTCAAGCGCTACAAGATTGCCACGTTCATCACCAATAACAGAAAAACTCAATAAGTTATTTTTCATACCAGTCACCTTTCACCTGTATATTTCTTTAAATACCAATTAATTGTTTTTAAAATTCCTGTTTCAAAGGTTTCATTTGGTATAAAATTCAATTCTTTTTTTAACTTCGATGCATCGATTGCATATCTTAAATCATGTCCTGGCCGATCAGTAACGTAGCTTATTAGATTTCTGTAGCTCTTATTTCGAGGGTGTAATTCGTCAAGGAACTCACAAATAGTATGTGCAACTTCTATATTAGATTTTTCATTATTTCCACCTATTAAATACGTTTCTCCTAATTTGCCATGATGAAATACCTTATCAATTGCCATACAATGATCCTCTACATATAACCAATCTCGAACGTTTTCACCCTCACCATAAATTGGTATTGCCTCATTCATTATTGCATTTCGAATAATAGTAGGTATTAGTTTTTCATCGTGTTGCATAGGTCCATAATTATTTGAGCAATTAGTGGTGACCACGTTTAAACCAAAGGTATGATAATAACTTCTCACTAACATGTCTGAACTAGCCTTACTCGCACTGTAAGGACTATTAGGTGCATATGGAGTTTCTTCAGTAAAGAAACCTGTTTTCCCTAAGGTTCCATAGACCTCGTCAGTAGAAATATGATGAAAGCGAACTTTCGAGAATTCTTTTTTATATAAAAATGGTTTTTCTTGCCAGAAGGTTCTAGCAACTTCTAAAACATTCAATGTTCCTAAAATATTTGTTTCCGCAAAGATTGTTGGATTAATAATAGAATTATCTACATGGGATTCAGCTGCAAAATGTATTACATTATTAAATTGGTATTTTTTGAATAAGCTATTGACCTGTTCTCTATCCCTAATATCAATTTGTTCGAAAAAGTAATTCGAATTATTTTCAATAGATTTTAAATTACTGGTATTAGCAGCATAGGAGAGAACATCAGCATTTACTATGACATAATCCACGTAGTTACTTAGTACATACTTTATAAAATTCGAACCAATAAACCCCATACCACCAGTTACTAAAATAATCTTTCCACTCATTTAGCACCAACAAAATTTCTTATTAATCCCTCATTTGCAATATCCATTAAATATTGACCATAATCATTTCCGAGTATCGGTTTGGCCAAATTTATTAATTGTTCTTTATTTATATATCCCATCCTATATGCAATTTCTTCTAAACAAGCCACTTTAAAACCTTGTCTTTTTTCTACCGTTTCAATAAATAGAGAAGCTTCCATTAAAGATTCATGAGTACCTGTATCCAACCAGGCAAAGCCTCTTCCCAACAACTCTACTTTTAATAAATTCCTATTTAAGTACTCTTGATTAATATCAGTTATTTCTAACTCACCTCTATCTGAGGGTTTTATATTTTTTGCTATTTCCACAACATTTTTATCGTAGAAATATAGCCCCGTTATTGCAAAATCAGATTTTGGAATTAAAGGTTTTTCTTCTACACTTAGAACATTTAAATTTTGATCAAATTCCACTACTCCAAATCTTCTAGGGTCTTTTACTCTGTAACCAAATACTTTTGCTCCCTCATTAAGTGTTGATGCTAATTGAAGTAGGTATGGAAATCCTTGTCCAAAAAATATATTATCACCTAATATTAATGCAACACTTTCTTGACCAATGAAGTCCTCACCTATAATAAACGCTTCGGCCAATCCGTTTGGTTCTTCTTGGACCGCGTAAACAATACTGATTCCAAGAACACTTCCATTCCCCATCAGTTCTTGATACCTTGGAAGATCTACTGGGGTAGAAATTATTAGTATTTCCTTTATCCCTGCTAACATTAGAACAGAAAGTGGATAATAAATCATTGGCTTATCATAAACAGGCAATAATTGTTTAGAAGTTACTTTTGTTATTGGATAAAGTCGTGAACCACTTCCACCTGCTAAAATAATTCCTTTCATGCTCCATCTCCATTCAATTAACTTTGTAACTGATTTTTTCCCAATCATTCTTCTTCCGTTCATTTATGATAAGAAAGAAATGTTTCTCTCAATCCATCTTGTAAAGACTGCATATTTTGCCAACCTAGCTCTTTTATTGCTTTTTTATTGCCTAATACGCTTTTTTGAATTTCTCCTTGCCGCAAAGGATATTTAAGAGGTTTAACACTATTTCCAGCTAGTAAAGATGTCATTAAAAAAATATCATCGATTGATGTTTCTGAGCAGGAACTAATATTAAATATTCCAGTAGCTGGACTTTCAATCGCTCGCAAGCAAGCCTTTGCCACGTCTCTTACATAGATAAAATCACGTGTCTGCTGACCTCCATATATAGCTATGTCTTCATGATTGAGTAATTGATTGATAAAAATTGACACGACACCCGCTTCACCTTGTGGATTTTGCCGTGGACCGTAGACATTTGAAAATCGTAAGATGCAACAAGGTAAACCATACAAGCGTTCATATAGTTGGGCATAACGTTCACTTGACCATTTAGAAAGTGAATAGAAGGATAACGGATTTAAGGGGAATTTTTCGTCTATCGGTATTTCCTCGGGATTGCCGTATACTGCTGCAGAAGAAGCTAACACCATTTTTTTGACTCGGTGTATTCTTGCATACTCTAGTAGTCTTAAAGTACCCAGTATATTTATTTCACTATCAACAACAGGATCTTCCATTGATTTCATTACAGAAGCCTGTGCAGCTAGGTGAATGACCATATCTGGTTTCTCCACCTCAAAAACATTTTTCAAATGATTATCATTAATATCAACCTGATATACTTTACAATCTTCGAAGAGATTTTCAACTTTCCCAGAACTAAAATTGTCCACTACCACTACCTCATAGTTATGAGCTAAACACTCTTCTACAACGTGTGAACCAATAAAACCAGCTCCACCAGTAATAAGCACTTTCAACGAATTTTCCCCTTTTTCTGTTTATTTAGAACTGCCTCTGTATATACATCCTTTGTCTCGGTAATCATTCTTTTAAATGTGAATTTTTCTTCAAATAACTCCTTGCTTCGTTCGCCCATCGATTCTCTAAGTGATACATCTGTTAGCAACTGAGTTAGTCGTTCAAGTAGTAATTGATTATTCCCTTTTGGAATTAAGAAACCATTTACCGAATCGATTACTGCTTCTTTAACCCCACCGACATCCGTTGCAATAATTGGTAAACCTCCTTGCATTGCTTCCAGTATACTTAATGGCATTCCTTCATAATCAGATAACAAAACGAAAAGTTGTGATTCACTTAATTGAATCTCAATATTATTTATTCCACCATAAAACATGACTCTTTCTGTTAGTTTGCGTTTTTTAACATATCCACGTGCTTCTTCTAACTTTTCACCTTCACCAACAAATGATAAATGCCAAGGGATCTCACTTAACTTTTCACAAGCACGAATTAAATTTAATTGCCTTTTTGGCACATCGAAGCGGGCAACCATTAAAATGTTTACTTGGATATTATTTCGATTTAGTTGTGTCCTTTGCTTAAGTGGTAATACACCGTTATGCACTGTTTTGATTTTGTGCTTAGGTAAAACTCGATTGGAGATAGCCAGTTGGCGATCATAATTCGAAACAGTAATCACTTGATCTGTTATCTTTCCAATTATTTTCTCAATAGCTATATAAAACATTCTTTTTTTTGTTGCTACTCCTTCAGTGAATGCCCATCCATGAGCAGTAAAAACAGTTGGTATTCGAAGCGACCATGCGGCTACCCGTCCAATTAAACCAGCTTTTGAGGAATGAGTTGCAACTATATCCGGTTTGATTTCTTTTAATATTTTGCGAACTTCGTAGATAGCTCGTATGTCGTTAAATGGATGAATTTCTCTTTTTAAAGATGGACTTTGATAACAAGGCACTTCAAGCCTATGATGTGTATACATTCCAGGACCTGTAACAATACTTACTTCACACCCCTGGGATACTAATTGATTAGATAAGTCACGGACATGCACTTGAGCACCACCTAATGTATCCATTCGAGTAATCACTTGTGCAATTCTCATCCGTCATCTCCTCTTATTTGTGGTGCACACCACGCAAGTGATAACAGCAACCAAAAATGGCGCCAATGTAATGTATCAATAAAAAAACTATTGAATGTCAATCCTATTAAAGAAGCACAAATAATTAAAAAATATACAGCAGATTCATCGATTGACTGTTTATATGAATGATATGATTTGTTAATGCTAAGTAATATAAAGAAAATAAATAATACAACACTCCATATTCCATTCTCGATGATGATACGAGCATACAAACTATGAGGCGCCATTTGAAAAAAATATTCTGATTGTCCAGGTCCTATTCCAAATGGATTTTTCAATCCTATGACCAATGCTTCTTTTTGTGTTGCAAAACGCGACTCATCATACCCTTGCATGCTGAGTCGTGCTTGAAATAGTTCTACCACAAATGGGCTTTGTGTGAGCCATACCAGAACAGGAATAGACAAAACACTTAAACTGATGATTGTTTTTAATCTTTTTTGAAGTAATTCTCTTTTAGTTAATAGAAAATAAATAATAAAAGATAATGCCCAGTTTCCCCAAGCCGCTCTAGAAAAAGAAACAAAGATCGCAGTTAACAACAATAGGAATGACAAGGCATAAAGTATTTTATATTTAGCTGCTTGTTCCTTTTCAAATAAACTAAACACGTATAACGCTGGCATGATGAGGAATGGTCCAAAAACATTAGGATCTTTAAAAAACGCTTTTGCTCGTCCATACATTACCAAAAAATCACTGAAAGGGAGGAGATTAAAATAAGCCAAAATACCAATCGCAGCAGAAATTACTGCTGAAATTAAATAGCCTTTCATTACCACCTGTAATAAAGAGATTTTTAACTTTGGACCAATGCCGACTATGACAAACCATGAAATCATTAAATAGCATGTGATAGCTAAATAAGTGAATGACATATTAGTTTCTTTAGCAAATAGTAATGAAATGAATTGAAAAATCAAAAATAATAATATGAAAAGTAATGGGATAAACACTTCATTAGGAAACTTAATTAGGGAAAAAAACAAGCCACAACATACAATTAGTAACATGAAGAAGTCATAGGGAGAAGGCTCAATTAAAACGAATGAACTACTGAGCATCATGAAAAATATTAAGTTGTATATCCACTTTGGTGATTCATCAGTCATCATCCAATTCCTCCGACATGCTAATGGTATTTCCAACAACAGATACCGAACAAAATATACATACTTTGTAGTATATTTCCACTGCTATTGTCGTTTCAAATCACCATATCCTGGTCAATGTAATAATTAATCTTCATCTATACTTTTTCGAACAATCTAGGAGGAAACGTTTCGAATTCAACTCCGTCTAGTACATAAATAGCATTTTTCTGATAGTACTTAACAAATTCTTTACCAAATTTTTGTTGAATCACAAGAAAAGCTTGTTGAATTAAAAATGGACGGTTTTTAAAGTCGTGAGCATCTGAAGCAATAAAGTGAACTAACTGATGATGGCATAATTTTAAAGCGAATTTTTGCAGGTCTTTGCCGTTTGCACCGGTCACACTGCCTGCTGTTACTTGTACTAATGCACCTTTATTTACTAGCTCTACCAACTTTTTAGGATGACGTCGAATTTCCCCATTTCTTTCAGCATGAGCGATGATAGGAATATAGCCTTTTAACTGTAACTCGTAAAATACTGCTTCGGTAAATTGAGGTATTTGTTGTGTTGGAAACTCAATTAATACATATTTATGACTATCTGCAAGAGTCAACATTCCTTTTTCTAGATCTTCCATGATCTCTCCATGAAGGTGAACTTCCATGCCAGG
>Ga0209013_10003356_pt1 | contig 14210 bp, 12 predicted proteins | sample Cruoilmetagenom2_FD_187291 | JGI IMG/M metagenome (GOLD analysis project Ga0209013, IMG submission 187291) | Oil polluted marine microbial communities from Coal Oil Point, Santa Barbara, California, USA - Sample 2 (SPAdes) (version 2) | ecosystem: Environmental > Aquatic > Marine > Oil seeps ... | reverse complement strand
GTGCGAAATTTATGGCCGGAGGCCCTTACGGCCAATCCAAAGGGGGCAAAATTGATTTGTTCGGAAGTGCCTGTATAGACCTGTACTAAACCTTTTTTTAGCATGATAGCCGTTTTTCAATGGGTCATGTTTTTGAGGTGCAAAGCAAAACCCGCCTTATTTCTCAAACGTGATCATCACTTTCTTTGGAAGGGCAAGCCCCAGGGCAACTTCCGCTGCCTTGACCAGAGAGCATGGAATGGGGCAGGCAAGATGACATTGCGATTTTTCTGCAGACTGAAAGATAGGGTTGCGGCTCAGGGGCAAAAAGAGATCTTTCATGCTTATCTTCCCTAAGTCCATGGCAAGGTTCTGAATTTGATCGCAGTCTGATTGGATTTCAAACCTAACGGTATGTTTTTCATCTTTAAATGCCTGAATTGAGCAGGTAAAAGCGCAAATGCCAGGATCTACTTCCAAACGGACCGCTTCCTCTTCTTCTACTCTTTTTTGTTTTTCCATGCCTATTTCTGATGAAGGATTTCTTCGGGAACGAGATCCTTTAAATGAGGAAATTCATCTTTCATATGAGGTATCTGCATGGACTCCATAAACTCTTGCTCGAAGTCCTTTTCAACTGTCAGTTCTATGTATTCTACATTCCGTGATAGCCAGTTGGCCTCATCTCGCATTGCGCGGTTTAAGAGCACGACTCTTGCACCGTCGCCTGCCGCATTGCCCACGGACATGACATTGTCTAAATCGCAATCCGGGAAAAGGCCCATGATCAGGGCCTTATCCTTGGCCACATGGGTGCCAAAGGCCCCGGCAATCTTGATCTTGTCCACGTTATCTATACCCATGCGCCGCATCATGAGTTTGCAACCCGTGTAAAGGGCCCCTTTGCCTAATTGAATCTGACGAATATCTTTCTGGGTAATTACCACGTCCTTGCCTATGGACGTCTCGTTTGCCCAGGCAATGACAAACTCTTTTTGCCTTGGGTTATCCGGATTTTTGCGGAAACGATTGGATTTCTGGTTCTTGGAGAACCTGCCGCTCTTTTCCACAACGCCCGTGCGATAGAGTTCTGCCAGGACATCAAGAACACCTGACCCGCAGATCCCCTTGGTCTTCATGTCTTCGGGTTTGGAGTATTTTAGCCATGCATCTCGGCCAATTACCTTATAGTCCACCTCATGGGTCTCGGGATCTATCTTGATACGCTCAATTGCGCCCGGCGCGGCCCGCATGCCAAAGGCCAATTGAGCGCCTTCTAAGGCCGGGCCGGTGGCGCAGGATGAGGAAATGAGCTTGTCCTTGTTGCCCAGAACCAGTTCGCCGTTGGTACCGATATCAATGATAAGCTGGAGTTCATCGCTCATGTGGGGCTTTTCAGTGACCAGTACGCACACATTGTCCGCACCGACAAAGCCGGCCTCATTGGGCATGACGAATATATTGGAAGACTCGTTGATGTTGATGCCCAGATCCCGGGCCCTGATATCCAGGCTCCTGTGCACGACCGGGGGAAATGGTGCCAGACCTACGTACTGGGGATCAAGCTTTAGCAGGATGTGGTGCATTGCAGTGTTGCCGCCCATAGTCAGATCCACTATATCGGAGGGCTCCAGGCGCAGATAGGTCTTACCCTTTTCAGGGGCCTCCATCATTACCGGCTGGCCATCTTCATCCTTGACTATCTTTCCGTTTTTATCCTTTTTCTTTTTCTTGGGCGGATGGGTGCCCTCGCATGCCTTTTTTATTAGATCATTAAGACCCTCTATAAGATCGTCACTCATCCGCTCCAGGCCGCCGGGGTTCTGCATGTGGTAAGTAATGCGCGCCATCACGTCTTCGCCGTACTTGCACTGTGGGTTCATCATGGAAACCGTGTCTAACACCTCCATGGTGCGCATGTTACAAAAGTAGGCGGCTACAGTTGTAGTGCCCACGTCAATGGCAATACCGTAATAGTCTTCAACCTTGCCTGGCCAGACCTTGATAATTTCCCTGTCCATCCACACGGCGGCGGTCACGGTCCATTCGTCCTTGCGGATTATGTTGGGAAGATCCCTGAGGGTGAACCAGTCAATGTTCAGGCCTTTCAGACCGTGCTCCTTTTCCAGGGCCTGTGTCATGCGCTCAAAGTCGCCTAATGGATCTTCAAAAGTGGGAGGGATAAGCGTCACGGTGTAGATCTTGACCGCCGGGTTCCACTTGATCTCGATATCACGGGCGGCCTTACTTACGACCTGTTTGCCTGCCCGGGACTCCTCGGGAACAAAGATAAGAAGATCACCCGTGACTTCAGCCGCACATGCTAAACGGTAGCCGGCCTCTTTCTGATCAGGGGTAATAAACTTGCCTTCTTCCTCATGCCATTGACTCACATGGTCCCGGCTTGAGACAACTCCAAATTTTTCAAAGGAACCTTCTTCAATCCGGACCTTGCACTTGCCGCATACCATTTTCTCGCCGCACAGGGTCTCGATATCCACTCCGATTCTGCGGGATGCCTCGATTATGTTTATCCCTTTTTCGACTTCTCCTCTTCTTCCGGATGGCTGGAATATAATCTTCGCTGTTCCATTCTTGCTCATTAAACATACTCCTCAATATTCAATTTACTTGGCCTGCATTTCCCTCAGTCGGCCGATCATTTTGATGGCCTCCTGAACCGCATTGCCTGCGCTTTCAGCATACCCGTCAGCGCCGAATAGATCAGCCGTGTCACTTGTCACGGGCGCCCCTCCCAACATGATGGCCACGTTGGGATTTTTTTCCTTTATCATCTTGATGACCTTTTCCATGCCCATCATGGTGGTGGTCATCATGGCAGACAGGGCAACAATTTCAGAGTCCGTATTTAGCTGCTCTTCAACGAATTTTTCAAGGGGAACGTCACGGCCCAAGTCATGCACTGTAAAACCGGCTACCTCGAACATCATCTTGATTATATTTTTCCCAATATCGTGCACGTCTCCCTGGACCGTACCGATTACCACCTGGCCCTTGGGTTTATCGCCGAGATCCGCTAATGTGATGTGGGGTCTTAAGATATCCAGGCCCACATAAAGGGCATCCGCGGCCATGAGCATCTCAGGAACAAAGTACTCGTGCTGATCGTAAAGGTCTCCAACCTCCTGCATACCCGCAGCCAGTCCGTTCATGACCGCATCATAGGCATTTAATCCCTCGTCAAGCACCCTTTGTGCGGCCTCTTTGACCTGATCCTCTTCAAATTCCACAACCCCTTCGTGAAGTTGCTTTAACAGTTCTTCCCTGAGTTCTTCTTTTCCCATAGTTGATTCCTCCCCATGATTATTTTTAAGTAAAAAATCGAGCCCCTATCTTGTGATATCCTTCCACGATGTACCGGGATTTTCGCTCGTTTCAACAATCGTCAATATTCAATAGTCAATCTTCAATCCTAAAGCCTTCCCACGGCTGGCGTGGAAACACGTCCGAATTCCTTGATCGCATTGTTTATGGCCTGCATGTTTTCCGCATTTACATCAGGCCAGATATCGCATCCGGGCCATACCGCATCCACGCCGGCATCAATGCATTTCTTGATCGCTGCATCAATTTCTTCGGATGAGGCCTTGCTCGGCAGGTTGAAGCCGTCATAATCGCCGAAGAGAAGGATATCGTTACCTATCTTGCTTCGGCTTTCAGACAATGTGTTCTTATGATCTACGCTTATAGCCTCGGCTCCGCAATCATTCATGAGTTCAATAATGAGGTCTGTTGAGCCGCAGATGTGGAGAATCTTAGGTGAATCCCATGCCTCAAATATCTTTCGCAATCTGGGCTGAATCATATTTTTGAACATTCTGGGGCTCAGGAGATCCGCTCCGGTTCCCATTTCCCTCAGGCTCACGAAATCCGCTCCGATCTCTCGGTAGTGTCGGCCCAGGTCAATGATTAGATCCACCATTTTGTCCAGAAGGACTTCCACTCTTGCCTTTTCTTTGTATGCCATTTTCATAAGAACATCCAGTTCCACCAATTGACCTGCGAGGGTGAACGGCCCCAGAATCCATGTGCCTATGGCGTGGGTTTTGCCGATCTTTTCCTTTAAGAGCTTTATGGCTCCATCTACGACCGGCATTCTTGCCCTCTTAAGGTAATCCTCCGGGATGACAACGTCGTCAGGGGAGGACCACTTTTTGGGAATGGTTGGAAAAAGGATTCCCTCAGCGTTCTCATAGATATTTACGCCCAGGCCGAGAGCCTCCGGGATAGTACACATGTCATACGGGACGACAGCCGCGTCAAACCCGAACATCTCCATGGACTTGATCGCGGATTCAGCCATATTCTCTGCGGTCATATGGATCTGTGAAAAGCGGATTCCAAGGGCGTCAATGGCAGGAGCTGTTACCATCCCCTGCCCGCTGAAGCAGGGCATAGTATCTACCGGTTCCCTGGCAAACATTTTGAGGACTCTTTCTCTTGGCGTCATTTCAGTCATGATTTTCTCCTTTCCGGTGCTGATTATTATTGTTATTCACTACCCGCATTCGGCGAGAGACACATTGTATTCCGAAAAAATTGGCGTTTGCAATCCGGCGGTCGGGCAAATAGCGACGCACTGCCCGCAAGACGGACATAATTCTTCTATCAGAGAGATATCAGAAGACATACTCAGTCTTGTTTCATATCCCCGGAAAATGAAGTCGATCAATGGTTCTCCATTTTTTTGAGTGCATATATAAACACATTTTCCGCAGAGTACACATCGGTTGGCGTCATAAGTAACATAAGGGTTTGTGGTATCCAACGGTAGCAGGTCGGTTGGGAGGTCCCTTAAGTCTTCGGGTGTCTTTAGCTTGACTTTAACCTTTGGGGCGAGTTTTTGAAGTTCGCATTTTTTATTCTTCCAGCAATTACGGCAATCAAGATTATGGTAGGCAATAAGCAATTTGAAGGCAGTGCGCCGAAGCCTTTCGACTTCAGGAGTTTGCGTATGAATTACCATGGCGTTTGTCACCGGTTGAGTGCAGGCGGTCACCGGCCCTCTCCCTTCAACATCAACATAACAGAGGCGACACCCTCCAAAGGGAAGATCGGCCTCGGGAAGGTAGCACAGATTTGGGATATAGATGCCGGTATCCAGCGCGGCCTGCAGAATCTTTGTCCCTTTTTCTGCCTCAACCAGGGTATCGTCAATTGTCAGTTTAATAAGTTCCGTCATTTCTAAACCTGCTCCGGCACCTTACTGATGGGCGAAAGTTTTACAACTGCGTTATATTCCGGTGGACAGACTTCCAGACAGTTCCCACACTTGATGCATTTGGTCTGGTCAACCACCTTGAAGCGTTTGGGATGCTCGATAATGGCCTCCGATGGGCAGACCACCACACAATGTTCACATCCCCTGTAACATTTTTCAGGTTCAATATAGTAGGCTATAAGGTCACGACAAACCAGGGCCGGGCAGCGTTTTTCCAGTATGTGCGCCTCATACTCTTCTTTAAAATAGCGTATAGTTGTCATTACAGGGTTTGGAGCGGATTTCCCAAGACCACATAAAGAGCCTGCTTTGACATCTTCACCCAGGTTGACAAGCTGTTCAATATCTTCTGGTTGACCCTGCCCACTTACGATGTCTTCGAGGATGCTAAGCATCTGTTTGGTTCCAAGGCGACACATCACACACTTTCCACAGGATTCCTTTACGGTAAAATCGAGAAAAAAGCGGGCCGCATCCACCATGCAGTTCTCTTCATCCATTACAATCATGCCGCCGGAGCCCATCATGGCCCCTGCCTCTTTCAGGGAGTCAAAGTCAATGGGAGTGTCTAAAAACTGCTCGGGCAGACACCCACCGGAAGGCCCACCTGTTTGTACTCCTTTGAAGTGCTTTCCCCCTTTTACCCCTCCGCCGATTTCCGTTATAACCGTATTTAAGGTCGTGCCCATGGGAACCTCAACGAGGCCCACGTTTTCAACCTTGCCCGCTAAGGCAAAGACGGCAGTACCCTTACTTGTGTCAGTTCCTATGCCCGAAAAATACTCGCTTCCCTTGTCAATGATCACGGGAATTGAGGCGAAAGTCTTCACATTATTAAGCTGGGTGGGCTTCTGCCAGAGTCCAGATTCTATGGATTGGGGCGGTCTGACTCTGGGGAAACCTCTTTTTCCCTCAATCGAATACATGAGCGCACTGGACTCACCGCAGATAAAGGCGCCCGCGCCCTGAAAGACTTCAATATCCAAACTGAAGCCCGAACCTAAAATATTGTCGCCCAGAAGCCCCAGACCTTTCGCATTTTCTATGGCCGTTTTGAGACGCTCCACGGCAAGGGGGTACTCCATCCGCGTATAGATGTAACCTTTATGAGAATTCAGGGTATAGGCCATGATGATCATGCCTTCTAAGACGGCCTGGGGGTCGCTCTCTAAGATCACCCGATCCATAAAGGCCCCAGGGTCTCCTTCATCCGCGTTACAGACCACGTATTTGGTCGTCCCCCGGGCCTTGAGACACGACTCCAGTTTCTGTCCCGTGGGGAAACCGGCCCCGCCCCGTCCCCTGAGCCCCGATTTTTTGACCTCCTCAACGATTTCGTCCGGCCTCATCTCAAGGGCCCTGGCAAGGGCGCTGTAGCCACCCAAGGCGATGTAGTGATGGATATTTTCCGGGTCAATAAAACCGCAGTTTCTCAAAAGTAGCCTTAATTCATGCTCTGATCGGGGCAATTCCGGGATATGGGGAGGAGTTCCATCGCCCCCTTCAAGGGTCCCCAATGCAAATTCCATGCAGGGGTCATCTTCCAGAAGAAACCCTTCAACCAGACGGGGAACCATGCCAGGGGTCACGTTGTTGTAACAGATACGGGGGTACTCCGTTTTACTGATAATAACCAGGGGTTCATAATTACAAAACCCGACTGAACCCGTCTGGATGATCTTGGCCTCCACGTTTAACCTTGCAAGCTCTTTTTCGAATTCTTCCACTACCTCCAGGGCACCCGATGCCCGGTCACTCGTGGCCGTGCCGATACGGATGACAGGGGTGCCATCCTGTTCCAGGGGCTCCCAACGGGCAAGTGCTTCTTTCTTTATTTCTTCGATCGTCATGTTGGTTTCTTAATTAATCGGTCTAAACCACTACCTCAGGTAGTGGTACCATAATAAGGTTTTTCCAGTTGAGTCATTACTTAGCCTAAAGTGATCTAAAGTGCCTAAAGTGAACTAAAATGCCTATTTATCCCGCTTGCAGCGGGGAAGTTAAAGGTAATATTTAACATTTTCAAATTGCCTAAATTTCTTGATCAAGGCCTTGTCTGAGCGATCTGTTACTGTGCCACTTGGCAGACAGGACGGTCGAATGCTCGGACTACATCTTACCCGAGTCCGTTGGTCCGTTTTGTCGCACAGGCATTGTGAAAACAATCCCTAATAAGATGTCACTTCAGTTCCTTAACTTTAGGCACTTAAATAGTCAATCCCCTTTGGCCTCCAATTTCAGGTTGACCAAAGCCTCATCCACCCTGGTGGGAGACATCTTTGGATATATTTTTTCCCCGATCACCATCACCGGGGCAAGGCCGCAGCACCCGATACAGGCGACCCGGTCAAGGCTGAATTCACTGTCTTCCGTAATTCCCCCCACTTTAATATCCAAGGTCCTTTCCAATGCCTCTAAGACCAGGCCTCCCCCTACCATGTGGCAGGCCGTTCCCATGCACATCTGGATGGGGTGTTTTCCTAATGGGGTGAAACGGAAATGGTTATAAAAAGAGGCCACGCCAAAGACCTGGACATCCGTCATTTCCAGGTGGGACGCCACCTTTTGTGTAGCTATTCCGGGTAAATACCCGAATGCCTGTTGCACCTTCTGGAGAATGGGAATAAGACGACTCTTGTCTTTGTCATATTGAGACAGTATCTCACTGATTCCCTCTGTTATTTGCTTTTCTTCATCATCAGTAGTCACTGCCATTAGACCTTCCACTCCTCTGACAGGAATTTTGGAATATCGCTTGCTTCTGAAGGGCCCAGCAGGATTTCCCATGAAGGGAGTTCTTCATCTAATTCGTCCTTCAGCTTTTTTGCCACACCGGGAATGATAAGTTTTTTGTGTTTCACCTTGTTTTCCACATCGTATTTCTTGAGAAACTCGGCAATCGCCTCACCTGTGAATTTACCGGATGTCCAGGCGGCCAGGACGCCAATTCCGCCCGTATCCTTAATGCACAGGAATGCGGGAATGTTGGCCTCTTCAATGGCGCCCGATACAATAAAGAAGTCCAGGGCATAATTCGTGGAAATCAGGATGGGCGAATTTTCATCGGGCTGACTTATTTCGTAGACCTTTTCTTCCACTGTCATGGGTCTGCGTGGATCACTATAGATGTTGAATCGATGGACCAGCAGAGGAAAGATAAAATCTTTTTCAGTGAGAGAGGTAACAACGATGCCTGCGTATTTGGTCATGAGGGCGGAGGTTGCTAGGACCTCCTCATACTTATCCTGGTACATGAAGCAGGGGAAGGTCATGGTGGGATAGCCGAGGGGTCTCAATCCCTTTTTCAGGGCCGCCCTTCTGATAAGGGTCTGGTCCCTGATCCCATCCAGCATATTTGTCGATCCGGGATCTATAACGCTCTCTTCCACGCCAGAGTCTTTAAGCTGTGATGTGACGGATATCACATCATCCAGACTGTCCCCTTTGACCCCGGCGAGTAGGCCCAGCTCCTTTATTTTCGGGATGGCAGCGCTTATATTCTGGCTGGTGATAGGATACACAAGAGGTTTTCTGTCCGCACATATGGCGGCGGCAGAGAAGAGGGTATCCGTATCCTTGGAGATCAGGATCAATGGAAAATCCGTTGTCCCATATGCTTTTCTGACCAGAGTTTCGAATGCGCCCCTATCGCCTGAATCATTGGAAAGCGCCAACAGGTTGATCTTGAGTACGTTTCCAATTCTTTCAAATCGGAGATCTTTTATGCGGGCAATTTTTTCATCAATGTCCTGTTCGATTTCCTTGTCAGAGATCAAGACAGCGATGCCGGGCTCATGAAAAAAAGTCTTCTCATGTCTGAACATCACCTCTTCTTCGCCAATGACAACGGCATTTCGCCCTGCGCCGATGGTCACAAGTTTAATGGGTGGGGCCATTGAGCTTTCCAGTTCAGCCTTCACTTCCGGGTCAATATAGGGGCAATCATCCAGTTTGACGCTTCCTGCAGCCAGTTTCATGGCAAAAGCAAAGCAGGTGGCACAACCGCATTCCTTGCAGTTGGTCTTGGGTAATTTCTTCATGATTTCGGCGCCCTTGAGTGCCATAACGAACCTCCTAAATTATATTCGACAGGGTAACAGGGTCTGCAAATCTAATAGTGTTCATGAAAATGTTTTTGTGCAGGGGCTGGCCTTGGCCTGCCCTTATCGGGACGCGGATAGCAGCGCCCCTACAAAATCATGTTTTTTATGAGTCTTAGAGCCTCCGGGTGCCTGAAAACGAGGAGATTTGCCCCTGCCAGCAGGAATGTCATGCCGGTGGTCGCTTCCCAAAGTACGCCCTGGTCTTTGCTCTCCTTTGCCTCTTTGGTTCTCCAGCATTCTACTCCAATATCTGAAAAAATAGGCATCTGCATCATATTGTCTTTATCAACAAGGCCGAATTGCTTGATGCTTTCAATTATGGAAAACGTGTACTCCATGCCATACCCGAGTGCGGAAGACGTAGGGTCAACGACTATCTTTTCCGGCGGGAAAAATTTGCACAGGGCGATGTTCAACTCTTTGGTCAAATTGGCATCCATGGATGCCTGGGCCAATATGGCGTGGCCATGTTCAAGTGCGGCCCCGGCAACCTCCTGATAATTTCCTTTTAACACCGGGCCTAAGAGCAGGTTTTTACCCGAACATGCACGGGCAACCTCTAATAAAACTTTCGAGTCCTTTTCTTCTGTTCCCGTCCCCAATACGATCAGGGGGGTATTAAGGGAATCCACGACCTTCCTGACCGTTTTCGCCGCCTCTTCAGGGGTCGCATCCCTGCCCATTGGATCGGTGCTCAGGAGTCTAAGACACAGGATTTCAGCTCCATATTCCTCTACACCTTTTCTGGCCCACTCCACTGGATCGGATACCACATCCTTAAACGGATCAAGGGCCCAAGTCGCCCAGTTGTCGGGCGTCATATCAAGAAACTCCAGGGCGAGCCCCGGGGGATTAGGGATAGAGCCCTCAAAGAAATGAAAAGGAAATGTGTTTTCACCGCCTATTTTTTGGGCCTTTTCACCTAGTCCCAAAATAACTTCTCGAATATTCACAGGGTACTTCTCTAAGGGTTCCTGAAACGTCATGACGCTCCTCCTTTTATACCTCTAACCAGGAATTGGAATAGAGGGTCTTTCCCATGAGGACCTGGGTTGTCTTCACGTATTCCTGTTCTTTACCGGACAGGGCGGAAATATCCATATCCTCTTCATCCATGGCCCTGTAAATTAGATCAACGATCTCCGGCATTTCTCCTTTGTTCAGCCGTATGAGTTCCTCGTCGAAACCACTTACAATGGCCGCATCCTGGCCGTACCGTGCGATAATGACCAGGAACGTGCGATTGAGTAGACCCCTGAGTTCCTTTGGGGCACTGTAGGACAGATTGGACAGGCCGCATACTGACTTTGAGCCGGGCGCCAGGTCCGGGATCATCTGAATGAATTCCATGTAGGATAAGACCTGGCGTTGGTCAACTCCAACGGGCAGGAGAACGGGATCGATCCAGATGTCCTCATTTTCGATGCCCAGTTCATTGGCATATTCCAGCGATTCTAAAATGCTCGCGGCCCTTTCGTCTGCGTCTGAGGGCAGGCCTGCATCATTGATCACGGAAAGTACCAGGCCGACGGAATATTTTTTAGAAAGCGGCATAACGGTTTCCATGCTTTCTTTTGCCCCGGATGCGGAATTGACTAAGGCCTTTTTCTTGCAGAATTTAAGGCCTGCCTCCATGGCTACAGTATTTGTGGTATCAAGACACAAAGGAAGATCTGTGAATTCCTGGACCGTATTCACAAGCCATTCCATAGTTTTTTCCGGGTCCTTCTTGAGCGGACCCACATTCAGGTCCAGGTAGTCCATGCCGTTTTTTGTTTGTCCCTCAACACACTCCTTGATGGGATCAGGATTTCGCTCTTTAATGGCCTTAGAAATTGTATTAGACATTACATTCAAGTCTTCACCGATTAGAATCATGGCTTGTCCTCTCTTTAATTGGTTTTTGGTTTGATCATAGCAAAGCACTTTTTTTGATATAGATTCTTTATTGAAATCATTAAGTTCTTATCAGAAATTCAGTCCATTGCTTAATCTTCATAAATAAGATTTTAACAAATTGCAATAGTCCATTGGATGATTTTTCCATTCCAAAAGACTATTTTTTTACCCTTCTCGAGTTATGACTGAATGTCTACTATTCCGATGCGTATGGCAAACTGAACCAACTGGGAAATGTTCTCTATGCGAAGCTTGTCCATGATTTTGGAGCGGTGGGTCTTGACTGTACTCGGGCTTATGCACAGGATATCCGAGATTTCCCTGGTAGAGTGTCCCTCGGCAATTATCTGAAATACCTCGCGCTCCCGATTGGAAAGGGTGCTGTAAAGATCTTCTCTAAAGGATTTTTTCTTGGTGGAAACGTACCCTTCTATGACAAGTCGTGAAACCGGAGGACTCATATAGCTATCACCGTTCATGGCAGCTTGAATAGCCTTTACGATGTCGCTACCCGTGGAGTCCTTAAGGAGGTATCCAGAGGCCCCAAGGCTGAAAAGCTCCCTGATATAGCGATCATGACAATGCATGGAAAGTATAATTACCTTGGTCTGGGGCATGGTTTTTTTGATCTGTCGGGTCGCTTCTATGCCGTTTAGCATGGGCATCGAAATATCCATTATAACCACGTCCGGTTTTAGTTCTTCTACCTTGCTGACTACTTCTCGCCCATTTTTAGCTTCTCCAACCACATTGAATCCAGGCTCTCCTTCCAATAGTTTGGCAAGTCCCTGTCGAACGATTGTGTGATCGTCCGCCAAAATGATTGTGATACCCCTATCAGTCACGAATCTCCTCCTTGAGAGGGATTTTTATACGGATTCGGGTTCCTTCACCAGGCGAGGTACGGAGAGAGAAATTTCCTCCCAACATGGCCGCCCGCTCTTTCATGGACAACAGCCCAAGGCCGTGTTCGGGTTGATCAAATTCACCTGATACAAATCCTATGCCGTCATCTTCGGCTAAAAAAATAATTTGAGGATAACCCTTTATAATTGAAAGCCTGAAATGCTTTGCCCGGGAATGCTTCAGCGCATTTGTGAGTGCCTCCTGCGAGAGGCGGTAAAGAACGGTTTCAATAGCCGGACCCACCCGGTCCTCGAAACCCACCATTTTGAAATCTATATCCAGCCCGCTGTGTTTGGAGACAGAGGATAGATATGATTCCAGGGCAGGTTCCAGTCCAAGGTCGGTTAAAAGGGCAGGGTGCAGGCTGTATGACATTCGGCGCACTTCCTGATATGTGCGATTGATCTGTTTCTTTGCGTCCGCGATAAGCTCCTTTACGTGTTCGTTTTCTATGGAGAGTCCCTTCTCAATGGTCTCTAATGTAAAATTGATCCCCGTGAGGGCTTGTCCTGCCTCGTCATGTAACTCCCGGGCGATCCGTCTTCTCTCTTCCTCCTGTGAATGAAACAACTTAGCCGTCAGCCTTTTGAGGTCTTCTCGATTTTCACGAACGGCCTGAAGCAGACGAGCATTTTCAATGGCACCCCCCAGGAAGTTTCCCAGAGAACCCAGCAGGTGATAGTCTTGACCTGTGGTGAGGTCTCTATTGGGTGGGACCACGAACGAAAGAAAACCGGAAGCCTTTTTTTTCGCAGTAATCAGGAAACAGGTAAGATCTGCGTAATTGCCTGAGTCCCCGTCTTTTAGGGTAGCCTTGAAGGGGGGAAAAATAGGTTCAGGATCGAGGGTGAGGTTTCTTTTAAGCAGAGCGCTCATGAGGCGTTCATCGTTGAGCAGTATTTGGGGAGTGTGAGTTCCATCACTATCGGTCAGGCCTTTCTGCACCCTGAGTGAGAAGGCTGGTTTTTCGTGATCTATCAAAAAGATGCCTCCGGAGCTAAGCTTCAACACCTCAAGGACCTTTTTTAGGGCGGTCTCGAGGATTTTATCCAGGTCCTGGGCCTTGTTCATGGCAAAGGCAACCGAATTCAAGAGCCACAATTCCCAGTGCCGTTTTCGAAAATTTCGGATGGCGTCCATGCGAGCCGTGATATCTTTGGCAATGCTTTCATATCCGGTAATCTCGCCGTCCTTCCCCTTGGCCGCGGTGCCGCTGAGCAGGCAATGGAGCCGGGTCCCGTCCTTTTTTTTTAAACCCGCCTCAAAATCTTTGAAAAAACCATCCCTGCGGATCTGTTTCCGGAACACCTGCCAGTGTTTCGGGTTGTCGTATATCTCTTCCACGGATGGGAGCTCAAGCAACTCCCGCTTGCTTGCATATCCAAGCAGGTCCACGCCGGCCTGGTTTACGTCTTTTATGGCGCCATCCTTGGAGATAATCAGGATCATGTCTTTGGAGCCTTCAAAGATACGTCGATACTTCCTCTCGGAGAGCCTGAGGTCATTTTCAAGGTGTTTTCTATCTGAGATATCAATAAAAACCTCAACGCCCCCGACCACGCTGTCATGAGGCCCCCTCAGCTTGGAAAAACTGCAAATAGTAGGAGTTTTTTTCCCATCTGGCCTGGCTACGGTAACCTCCCGGTTGTAGATTTCCTTTTCCGCCCACTCCGTACGTTTCAACGGGCAATCGGTGTCGCAGGCAGGACTATTAAATACTTGCCTGCACTTGATGCCGATTGCATAGGAGGCTGACAGGCCGGTAATCTGTTCGGCGGCGGCATTAAAATAGGTGATTGTGCCGTCGATATCCATTGTAAAAAGGCCGTCCGGCAAGTTGTTCAATATTTGCAGGACATCTTGTTTTTTTTGAAAATCCTGTTTGGGTTTGTCCTGGATAAAATGTGACAATTAGGTTTTTCTCTCGTTGGGGGGTGAACGGTTTACTTATTTCAAAGTAACATCTCAATAAGTCTGGGCATTCCTACTGCTTCCCCCTTTTGCAAAGGGGGATTGAGGCCTGCCCTGGTGCGACATGGCGGCAATATATCGTAGCCTAATTAAGCATTTATTTTCAATCA
>Ga0209013_10003355_pt1 | contig 14212 bp, 12 predicted proteins | sample Cruoilmetagenom2_FD_187291 | JGI IMG/M metagenome (GOLD analysis project Ga0209013, IMG submission 187291) | Oil polluted marine microbial communities from Coal Oil Point, Santa Barbara, California, USA - Sample 2 (SPAdes) (version 2) | ecosystem: Environmental > Aquatic > Marine > Oil seeps ... | reverse complement strand
TGGTAACGGATCTCGCTGTCCTTCACGCAGCGTTCGAGGGCGGCGGCGGTTGCGTCCGGAGAGTCACGATGGCGCTCGATCCAATCGCCGAGGTCGAGGCACCCGGTCGCGTGGAGGCCGGCAATGTCCTGCCAGGGATCCTCGTGGCGCGAAACCTCCGCGCACCGGATCTGCTGGGTGGATGTAACCCACGGCGGCTCGTCGGCAGGGGATCGTCCGAGGTTCGAACCGACAAGGTCCAGCTGGTCGGGCTCGAGCATCTCAGCGCACCACCGTCGAGCACTCTCCAACAGAATGAGGCGGGCCGGCACAGCTTCGAGCTCGTTGCCGGCCGTCTCGATCGCCCAGGCGCAATAGTCCGGCGTCGAACACGGGTCGAGAAACTCCAGGTAGACCCCCTCGCGTGGGTCGTCCTCTGCGAGGTGGCGCGCCCCTTCGAGCCACCGCTGGCGGGTCTGAGCATCACCTCGGCAGATGCGGTGGGAAAGATCCGGCTCGAAAACCTCGTTCCAGGGCGAGGCGAGGCGTTCGATCGGGTCGCGCTGTGTGGGGTCGCCGACGCAGCCCGCGAGCGCGGCCGAGAAGCACTCGGGCGGCTTCGCCCTTTCACGCCCCAGATCGTCTGCCCCGTGGATGAAAGGGTCCGGACCCGTATGCGCGCAGCCGATGGTAAAGGCGACCGCCGCCGCGACGATAAGAAGCCACCAGTCGATGACGGGTCTCACGGCGAACACCTCCCTTGGCGCCTCGAGCAGCCGATGCGGTCAAACACCATTGTGTCAGAACGGCAACCCTCTACGCCCCGGCGCCCCGGTCGAAAGTAACCGAGTTGTGAAATCCGAGACTGATGCCAAACACCCACCGCCTCCTTTCGTACTCCTCAGATGACGCCCGGCGTGCACTGAACCGGGATCACACGGGGGGCCGGACAATGGCAAGCCTGCATTTCTCACCGGGTTTCGTGGCGAGGGCGGCGAGGTGCCGCGCCCAGCAGTGTTTTCGACCTGAGGGGCGCGGAGTCGTACTTGACAGTACGTCGAGCACCCCGAAGCGAGAAAACACCGCTGGGTGTGGTGCATCGGCGGCCGCAGCCGGAAGCTGGTGAGATATGCAGGCTAAGAGATCCGTTCGGTTTTGGGCCACGCTGCTGGCCATCGCGGCATGCCTGATTGCCGCCACCACTCTTTCTTTCGACCGTGATGCGGATCGCGAGACCTGGCAACCGCCGGAGCAGATCATGGATGCGGTTGGCGTCAGAGCGGGGATGAGGATAGGGGAGGCCGGCGCCGGCGACGGGTACCTCACCTTTCACCTCGCGAGAAGGGTTGGAGACCGCGGCATCGTCTACGCCAACGAAATATCGGAAGGTGACCTTGAAACCATCCGCAGCCGGGCTCAGCGCGAAGGGGTCGACAATATCGTCACAGTGCTGGGTGAGATCGAGGATCCCCTGTTCCCAGAGAAAGACCTCGACATGGTGATCATGGTGTACGTGCTACACCACCTCGATCGGCCGATCGAGTTCCTGCAGAATCTCGAGGGCTACCTGAAACCGGGCGCCCCGGTTGTGATCGTCGAGAAGAACACCGACACGAAACGGTCGCATCCCCCTCATTTCATGAGCAACCATCAGATCCTGGAGGCAATCGAGGAGTCGGGATTCGAGCTCGAAAGGACCGAGACCTTCCTGCCCAGGGACACGATCTACATCTACCGGGTTCCTCGTTAACCGGCGATCGGAATCTCGAGCCACGAGCGGGCTCGAATCGGTGCCGGTTGAACTCGAACCGTCGCGGTTACATCGATGCCGCGCCCCGAATCTGCGCCAGGACCTCTTGGCCGTTGGTGTTTTCAGGGTTGAGGGCGAGCGACTTCTCGTACATCGTGACGGCGTCGTTGGTGTTGCCGGCGCGCAGCAGCGCTTCGCCCAGACTGTCGTAGGCGTTCCACGACTCTGGGTACAGCTCGACGTTGATCTGGAACATCCTGATGGCGTGGTCAATTTTGTCTTGCTGGAGGAAGATGTAGCCGTATGCGTTGAACTCTCCCTCGGAGAAGAAGTACTCAGGCGACTCTTGGGCGTGGTCTGCGAGGACCTCGAGGATGGCGGCCTCGTCGGCTTCTTCGTCAAGCAACGTCCACAGTGTCCGTGCTGCCGACGCCTGCCCCGTCTCCTCCTTCCACAGCTCGGTGACGGATGCGTAGTGTTGCTGTTGGGAGAAGCCGGGGCTGTCGACCAGCTCGGGGAAGCGGGCATCGAGCCGGTACTCGGCCTGGACCTCCGCGATGCTCTTGCCCGCCTCGGAGGCTTCCCGAATTCCGTCCCAGAGGGTGCGCACGTACTCGACCCGCGCCTCCGCGCCTTCGATCGAGAGCTCACCGTTCCAGTGGGCGGGCATGAGGGTTTTGATGCGATCTCTGTTGGCCAGCAGGCGATCCCAGTTGGCGAGGAGACGCGGGAAATCGTGAGGCATTCCGTCGCGTACCATGAAGGCGGCGAGGCACCCGGGCCGGTCGGTGAGCCAGACGTCGGCCATGGTGTCACCTGTGAGCAGCAGGCCGTGCTCCGGCACGAAGACCGCGGCGTCGCTCGCAGTGTGCATGCCGCCGATGTAGGACAGCTCGAAGGTCGTGTCGCCCAGGTCCAGCGTCATGCGGTCGGAGAACATCAGCGTCGGCGGCACCAGCTCACCGTTCGCCTCGACCGCCTCGAAGAACAGGCGACGATAGATCAGGTCCTCCTCGAGCGCCGCGACCTTGGGGTCGTCCTCGTCGAGGGCCTCGAGCTCGCCCTCCATCTCGGCGATGCTGCGGGGGTAGAACTCGAGTAACCGGTCTCGACGGCGGGCGATCTCGGCCAGGCCGGCTGGGATCAGCTCGTGGCCGACGATGGTGCAGTCGGTGTAGACCGAGTTACCGCCTGTGTGGTCCCGGTGCTCGTGGGTGTTGATGAGGTACGTGAAGTCCGAGGGTCCCAGCTCGCGGGCGATGACCTCGCGTAGCTTGGCGTCGACCTTCGGCGCGCCGAAGGTGTCGACGACGACGATGCCCTTTTCAGTGGCGAAGGCGATGACCGACGTTGTCGGAGCGTGGTCCCCGAGCCAGAGGCGAATCGCCCCGTCACCGAGCTTCTCAACATGCAGGGGCAGCCCTGCGATGTCCTCGGCGCCTGCCCACGAAACTGCAAGCAACAGTGCGGCCACGACGGCCAGCCAGGTCTTTGTCTTCATTGAGCCCCCCTCGGCCGCGCGACGCGCGGTCCCTTCGCCGGTATCAAGAATCGATTGAGTGCAGCGAAAATGCCGTGGATCACACTGTTCATACGATGGGGGAGGGGAGTGGTTTCGACGGTGGTGCCATTGATTCCGGACCTTTCTCTGGGTGGTACCGGTACGGCGTTCCCGGGGAGAGGATGAAGATGCCGTCGGCGCCCACCCGCGTGCGACGAATCGGGTAAGGTGAGGGGCGAGGAATATGACCTACAACTTCGACCCAGACCGCTGGCTCGAGGCGCACCGCGCCATCCTCGAGGGACGCAGAGATCGGGGCGAGATCGATGTAGCCACATTCGAGGCCGAGATCCTCGAGCTGGATCGCCGCTACGAGGAGATGGTCGCCCGCCTCGATGGGACCTACGGGATTCCCTCCGGCCAGTCGGATTGAGGCCACAATGCAACAATGCGAAAGGCGGCGCCCATGTTGGGCCCTCTGGGACCGCCGCAAAAAGAAACATCATAAGTGAGTGCCTGACACCTTTTCCCTTTTCCATGGCACCTTTTCCAGAGCCGCGGACCCGGCACCGATTCCGATTCGACTTTGTCATGAGGGTGATCCAAGGCGTCTGGATCCAATGAAACGGCCCCCAGCCGTGATCGGAGGGGGCCGTGGGATTTGATATTCCTGGTCGGGGTGACTTCCGGCCACCCCGGGGGATCCGGGTGTTACTCGGCCTTCCCTCCTGTGCCGACGTCGATCACCATGACGGCCGCCGTACCCCATACCTCCTCGTCGTATATCGTCAGGGCAACGAACTGGAGCTGGTTTAATCCGGGTATGACGAGAGCGTCGATGGTCTTGATGTCGTCTATCAGGAACTTGGCCACGAAGTAGCCCCGGTCGTCCGCCTTCCAAGAGTTGATCGCGACGCCCCCCAGATACACCGTGGCCACGTCTACGTCGCCATATGAAACGTCGGTGTGCACGGTGACCACATTGCCGTTACTCTGGAGATTGAGGGTTGCCGGAGCGATCTCGATCGTGATTTCCTCAGCCGAGCAGATTGCCGGTGCGGCAAGCATGACGATCGCCAGCCCCAACGCCCAGAGTGTGTGTCGTCCTACCGATGGTGCAATCTTCCAAGTCATCTTTCGCCCTCCTTAGCGCGGTTGTGGTCGGTGTCGACCGGTTGATGATGCGGCGCCCGATGGCGTGCTTCCACGCGGTGCTTTCGGCGGCTTGCCCGTCGATTGCGGGTCGCCGACCGGAGTCATTGCATGACTGATGCCAACTCGGTGGTTCTTCGGTATGATCTTTGCGGGTGGACATTTAGCCGCGGCTCGCCCCTGACGGCCACCCACCCGAAACCCAGCAGGATCGGGTCGATACGCCACACGGGGCGGGACCGTTCGACACGGTCGGCCGGCGCCACCGCCGATTACCATGATCGGGAACCTCTGGGACCGCCGAGCTCCAGCTCGGCATTTTCCCGGTCGGTCAGCAGATGCCATTCGTGATGGGTGTATTCGTGTTCCGCATGGCGTCGTTTCCATTCGGGCGTCGTCGGAAAGTTGTCGGCGGGGTGGAAGCCGAGCTGGAGCTCGGCGGTCCCAGGAGGAGGACGAAAACGGTGCCTGACACCTTAAATGGTTCTATCCCGACCCTAATTCGTGCAACCGGTTCCAGTCCCTTGCCCCCGAAGTTGCAGGTCTCCTAACGCCACTTCGTGGTCTCGCCGGGTTATGGTCTTCTACCGCGCAGGGTCGGGCGACGGGGCAGTTGAAATTTCGGCGCCGGCCTGGTCGAGCTACCTCAAGGGATGATGATTCTCGGCCGATTCGGTCCCGTGTCTTCAGAACATTTCTCCTGTTTGGCGTCCATGATTATGTACGGCAACTCATAAGGGGGGGTACCGAGGATGCTTTCTTTAATGGTGATGCATTCCGGTTTGCCGGGGTCCACGAATATCGAGATGATGTTCCCCTCAATAAACTCTGGCTTCAGGAATTCCAAATACACACGCTCCTTGAGGCTATTTAAGAAACAGATTTCAGATCCTGGTCCGGCTTGGGGGTCCGTTGGATCGGCATAACAGCTTGCGGAATCCCCACCGATGGTGATTTCTGTTGGTTGCGGGACCGGAGTCGAAGGCGGCATTCCTTGGGGGGTCTCCTCCATCGTTTGGGTTTGGGAACACGAAGTGATGGCGAGAATGGCAACGACCGACGCCAAAACCGTCACCACCACCCACGGCACCTGCGATCTTCGAGCATTCTCCAGCATGTCCTCCTCCTTCCGATCAGACGATCGGTCTTTGGATCGGCCTACGATCCCGTCGGCACAATGTCGTCGGGATCAGCCGCGCCTCCCCGTGAGAGATCGACCAGGTTGCGATAACGCTCATCGGCAACCAGGCCGCGCAATGTCGGGTCTCTGTCCAGTTCGTCGGCGGCCATACCTTTGGCGAGCGCCTTTTCGGTCCACTCGAGCGCCCGTTCTCGGTTGCCGACGATCTCGAAGGTCTCGATGATCGTGACGAGGATCTCGGGATCGGCCGGGAGGTGGGCGATGGCGGACTCCTGCAGTGCGAGGGCCTCAGATCGCTCGCCGATCATTGCGTAGAAGCTGGCGAGATCGCTCAAGAGCCAAGGGTCTTCGGGCTCCTCCGCCAGAAGGGGGCTCACCATCTCGATGGCTCGGCGGAACGACTCGTCAGCCTTCTCGAGGTCGGCGCTGAAGGTCAGAGCGAAGCCCAGGTTGCCCCACACCAGGTAATCGCGGTCATCCTGCTCCAAGGCGCGCATGTACATCCGGATGGCATCAGCAAAGCGTGCCTCGAAGTAGTAGAGGGTGCCGAGGTTCGCAAGCGCCGCATAGTTGGTGACGGGCTCGAGTGCGATCGACTGCTCGAAGAACTCGCGCGCTTCGTCCAGTCGGTCGAACTGGAAGAGTACGCCGCCCAGGGCTGTGTAGCTCCTGAAATTTTCGGGCGCGGACAGGATGGCCTGCCGGAACTCGTAGGCGGCTGCGTCGTACTCTCCGTTGTTGTAGGAGAACCGGGCGAAGTAGTAGTGGCACCGCCAACAGCCGGGTCGGCGGTTGATCGCACGTTGGTGGGCTCGGCGTGCATCGTCGAGTAGCTGCAGCTCCTGATACGCCTCGGCCAGCTCCAGGTGAGCGGCGGCGCTCGCAGGTGCCAGTCGGGTTGCCTCCTCGAGAGCGGCGACCGCTTTCTCGTGCTCACCAACCGCGCCATGGAGGGCGGCGAGGGTTCGGTAGGTGGATGGCGTCGGGTTTTGATTAACGATCGTGCGAGCCTGGTCGAGCCCGAGCTCGATCCACCGAGGCTCCCGTGTTTCCTCGTACTTCCGAAGATATGCCGCTGCCAGCTGCTCACCGGCGGGTCGGTAGAGAGGGTCTTCGCCGACGGCCGTCTGGAGCAGTTCGATGGCGGAATTGACGTCCGCTGGGTCGTCTTCACCTACCAGGAGACCACGCGCAACAACGTACGCTTCGAAGGCTGCTGTCACGTTTGTGGTGGTTGAGGCCAGACGATCGTGGGTCTCGCGCGTGAGCTCGACCCCCAGCATCTCCGCGACTCGCTGGAGCGGCATCTCCTGGAACGAGGACAGATTGCTGAGGTCGTCCTCGATCGCTGTCGAACGAAGGAATTTGTTGCCTGCGGCGTCGACCAGCGAGAGCTCCAGGTTGACCAGGTCACCCTGCCGCTCGAGCCGCCCCGTGACGGCGAGGTTGATGTTGTAGGCACGGCGCAGGGCCTCGATCGAGTTCTTGTCTTCCGGTATTCTCAGAGTCCGCGGCACCACCCACAGCTTGCCCAGAGTCTGCTCCTCGAGCAGGGTGACGCCATCCGCCACCGTTTCGGTCAGACCTGCCGCGAATCGCTGGAGGTCGGGCTCGTCTGTCGCGCTTTCGAATCCAACCACCGCAAGATGCTTCTCCTCCGGGAGCGGAACGCTCGGAGGTTGCGAAACCAGCACACCGACGGCGACCGCGGCAGCGGCGAGGGCGGCGCCGAACGCCCATGCCGCCGCGCGTGGCGACCGCCAATCCCTCTCCGCAGGCCGAGGTTGGCTCGCGGATCCCGACCTCTCCGCCTCCGCCGCGGCGTTGAGGGCGAAAGCCACGTCGCGGGCCGACTCGAACCGGTCTGTGGGCTGTTTCTCGAGGCACCTCGACGCGATCTGCTCCAACATGACCGGCAGACCGGGCACCAACCCTACCAGTGGTTGCGGGTCCTCCTCGAGGATCGCGGCCACCGTCCCGGCGGTGGTCCCCGCAGGAAACGCCTGCCGTCTGCTGATCATCTCGTAGAGCACGCAACCGAGCGCGAAGATGTCGCTCTGGGCGGTCACCTCCCCGCCACGCACCTGCTCGGGCGACATGTAGCTCAACGTGCCCACGATGGTGCCGGAGTCCGTCAAGGCTTCGGTGACCGCCGTGGGGTCGGTTTTCTCTCGTGGCGGCGTTCTCAGGTGTGCAACGCCGAAATCGAGGATCTTGACCCTGCCGTCCGAGGTCAGGAAGATGTTCTCGGGCTTGAGATCGCGATGAACAACCCCCTCTTTGTGCGCGGCGCCGAGGCCGTCGGCGACCTCCTCCGCAACCTGCATCAGCTTGCGCAGCGGTAGCTTCGAGCGCATCAGGCGGTCGCGCAGGGTGTCGCCCTCGAGGAGCTCCATCACCGCGTAGCTGACGCCCTGGTGATGGCCGAAGTCATAGATCTCGAGGATGTTGGGGTGGGACAGTCGGGCGACGGCGCGGGCTTCCCTCTCGAATCGCTCGATCCGCTTGGGGTCGCTGGTGGCGGCTTCGCGCAGGACCTTGACCGCGACCTCCCGATCGAGCTGGGTGTCGAGGGCTCGGTAGACGACACCCATGCCGCCCTCGCCCAGGAGTTCGAGGACCTCGTACCGTCCGAGCGATTGCCCAGTCAGCATCATATTCTTATTCGCCCGTAAGTCCTGTGGTGACAATACCACGATTGGGTAGCAAGAGTCGGAAATTGCTGCTTCAAGTCCTTCATTTATAAAGAACAGGAATGAATACGTAAGAATAGCAATCAATGGTGCCGGGTTCCAAAATCCTAAGATCTTGAGGTGCGGTGGTTGGGTGGCGACTGGGATCTGTCGGAGAGCCCAGGAAGAGAAAGGACGCCAAGCTGGGGCTCGGCGGTCCCAGGAGGAGAGGGAAGCCTGGATTTTGCCAACCCGGTGGGCGAACGGGAGACTGATATGTTAGAAAGGTATTTTGGTATCAACGTCCGGATACGAGGCTTTGGTTCGTCGGGGAATCGTGGCAGGGAATATGGGGCGAAAGATGGCGGAGAAACTGCATCTGGTGGATCTGGAGACCTGCAAGGGCGATGGCATCAGTGAGAGGTGGCTTTCATGAATACAGATCCCGATGTTCTCGAGTTCAAGAACGAGCGCAAACCCTGGGTCGGGCTGCTGCTCACCGTCATGGGTCTGGCGGCGCTGATCCTGCCCAGGGTTGTTTCGGGTTTCGAGGATTTGCCGCTGTGGGTGCAGCTTCTCACCGGGGCGGTTTGTTTGGTTCCCGGTCTGTGGATGCTCTTCGGATTGTCGGTGCATCGCTTTGACCGCAGGCGAGGAACGGTGACGAGCGCGTGGGGTTTGCTGGTTCCGTTCAAGAGCAGCGAGAGGCCGATGGATGAATTCAAGACTGTTGTGATCTGCAAGGAGAGGCAAACGGAGTCCCGCAAGAGAGGAACCTCCACTGCCACTGTGCACAATGAGACCCGGACATATTTTATCTATCCAGTGAAGCTCGTCTGCGAGGAGGATCCGCCCGAGATGGATTTGGTCGATCTCATCGAGGACAGCGGTGGTGTGGTTGATGCTGTCAAGAATCTTCGCGAGGTCGGTGCAAAAATGCACGAGCTGGAAAAGGAGCGGAAGGCGAGCGGGCGCGCAAGCCTCACGCTCGGAAAACCCAGCAACCACACCAGCGCCCTCGAGATGGCGCAGAAGGTCGCTGGCTTTCTCGATCTCAAGCTCTGTGATCTGGGAGTGCGCAAGTAAGGTTTACAAAGACCATCATCGATGATGGGATCCCTGAAACCCCTGGGACGGCCGAGCTCCAGCTCGGCAACTCAGGCGACGAGGGCACCTACCGACCCCAGGCCGCATTCTGTATGACCACCCTGAATCCATCCGGATCCTCGAATGTCCTCCCGTGCTTCTCCCAGTAGGAGTTGTATGAGCGGACGCTCTCGAATCCGGCGCTCAGCATCTGCTCGCACCGTGCAGTCCAGTCACGACGATCAGGAAGATAGAAAACAAGAAGGTTGTCTTTGGTTGGAGCCCTTCCGGCCAGATGGTCCCTCTGGTGGGTGAACTCGAGGTGATAACCACCGCCCGGTATCCCCAACATCACTCCGTCGAAACCGGCATGGTCGGTGAAATTCCCGAGAACTTCAAATCCGAGGCCTTCTCGATACATCGTCACCACCTGATCGAGGTTGTCAGTTGGTCGGGCCACTCTGAGGTGTGGGTTCACAGCTTTCCTCGCAATCCATCAGCTCCGGGCCGGTTGCAGCAGGTTGTCAGTCGCCTGCCCGGACGATTTCCCGGTGACGGTCGACCCAGTAGCCCCAGACTATCAACAGCCATTGGGTTTGCCCGACCCATGCCACTGCTCTGATGCTCGGCGGGGGCTGGCCGAAAATGCTTGCGAAGTAAATCACCAGGAGGAAGGCGACGAGGATCCAGAGTCCAACTGAGCCAACCCGGTCTGACGCCGAGGTTGTGCGGCAGTAAATGCCGATGCCGATCGCGAAAATCGCGAGCTCGACGACGAGGGTAGCCGGCAGCGAACTCCACAGACCAAGACCAACATAGGAAGAGCCCCCCGGTGCCAGCGGAAGGTCCGGACGGTGCACCAGCAGATCCAGTACCCAATGGCTGACCACCGCAACGCCGCAAACCCATGCCCCCCTGGGGTAACGCCGAATCAGATAGTACGCGCCGGAGAAGAGAACGGCCCACAAGAAAACAGTCAGCAGACTGTGAGAAATAGGGTAGTCGGTGAAATCGAGAGGAGTGACCCGCGTGATGCCCGGCGAGATCTCGGCGTTTTCAAGACCCACGAGAAGCAGCGTCGGCCATAAGAGATCGATGAACTGAGCTGCGAGGAATAATGAGCCGAGTGACGTACGTGGGGCTGCCGCCTTGGCTCCGAATCCGACACCAAAGTGTCCCAGAAACATTTGTGAACTGATCTCCTGGAATCGATGGTACCCGAGAGTCGCCCAACGGTTCGGGTTCAGCGAAAAAGTGCAAAGCACTGACCCCTGTCCTTTACCGTCATGGGAGGGTTTTGCCTCTCAATACGGGTGATGCAATCCGAGTGCTCTCGCCAGGAACGTCGCCATCTGCGCGCGGGTGACCGCGGCGGTCGGCTTGAACTCACCGTCCGGGAATCCGGTCGTTATACCGGCAGCCGCGAGAGCTTCGATCTCCTGGAACGCCCAGTAACCCGGAGCGACGTCGGGAAACGTTGGCACGCCCGGTGCCGCAGATATCGTGTGACGCCACAACAGTTGAACGCCAAAAAATCTCAGGGTCGTATTTGCGGCGCCGTTGCTTTCGACGCCGACCTTGTAGGCGACATAGTGAGATGTACCGTCGTCGTTGAGATCCGTCCAGCTTCTCATGACGACCGGTGGCTCCAGGGTCAGACACTTTCGCGTGTAGCCCGGGGTCGCGGCGCCTCCCGTGTTGGTGAAGCCGAAGAGCTCGGTTTTAGGGGTGGTACCGTCGTCATACGACGACTCGTAGGCCGTGAACTCCATCCACACCCAGTGCGCGTCATTGTTGCTGTCATAGACGAGAAAACACACTTGTTCGACCGAGGATCCGGCCGGAAGATCGACCTGCGCCCACCAGCTTCCCCCGGCTTCGATCGTCGGCCTCATGTAGCCGTTTCCGACGTACACGAGATTGCTCCCACCCGTCCAGGGTGTGAACTGCGAAGCGTGGATGACTGTCCACTGCAGCTCTCGTCCAAACGCTTCCGGAGCCCCTGGATCGAGCGCCGGCGCCTGCAGTCCTGCGTCGGTTGAAAACCCATCGACTCTCTGGGCTTCTGCATTGCCGACGCCGGATGCCAGCGCTCCGGCCACCAAAACACTCAACAACGAGACATATCTCCAACTGATGTTCATGGCAAACCTCCAGGTTCAGGCCGAGGGGCTGTCGATTCCCATGGCCGGGTTGATTGATGAAAGTTCGGTGATGCCAATGATGAGCGAAAGCGGGAACGGCCGAAGACCTCAGCCGGTTTCCAAGGGTGCGGGGCAGTTTTCGGAATAGACAACCGCGAGGGGCTCGCAGCTGGCGGGTCGGCCCTCCCAGGGGAGAACCCACTATCAACCAATCCGGCGATGAGTCCACGCCGCATTCTTCGCGGGAGGTACCTCGGTATTTCATATCGAATCTGAGACGCTATATTAACTATACACGATTCGATCGTTCGATTGCAAGCTTCAGATTCGGTGTTAGCCCGCGAATCTCACCACCTTCCTGCTGCGGCCCGAATGCCGAGCCCCAGGTCGGCAGTCCAGCCGACGCAGACCGATACCTGGAATGGCCTGGGACCGCCGAGCTCCAGCTCGGCATTTCAGGCGAGGCGGAGGACAAGCCGGGATGGCAGTCCAGAACTCCTTGTAGCTTTCCGAAGGGTGGGTTGGGTCAAATGGAGCGATCGATTGCCGAGCTGGAGCTCGGCGGTTCCAGGGCGAGCGAAGACAATCAACAACTTCAGCACTGTGGACCTGGCATCAGTGCGTCTCAAGGTAGACTGGTTCGCGCCGGAGGACGTGTGATCAAACCTACCGACCGTGTCGGGGTGCTGGGCCTCGGCGCCTATGTTCCCGAGCGGGTGATGAGCAACGACGACTGGACGGAATGGGTCGACACCACCGACGAGTGGATCACCGCCCGCACCGGCATCAAGAATCGCCGCATCGCGGCCGAAGGCGAGACGACGGTCGACCTGGCGGTGGCGGCCGCAGAACGGGCCTTCGACGACGCGGGCGTGACCGCGGCCGACATCGACGAGATCATCGTTGCGTCCGACACCCCCGAAGTCTACATTCCCGACACCGCCTCCTATCTCCAACAGCGGCTCGGCGCGCGGAATATCCCCGCGTTCGACATGGCGGGAAGCGGCTGCGCCGGATGGGTCCTCGGCCTCGACATCGCGCGATCGAGGGCGGCGCAGGGTGGGCGACGGGTGCTCCTGGTCGGCGTCGAGCTCCTCAGCCGCCTCATGAATTGGCGCGATCGATCAACCTGTGTGCTCTTCGGCGACGCGGCGGGCGCCGCGGTCGTCGGCCCCGGCGAGAATGCGGTCGAGATGCTCGGCTTCACCGCCGGCACCGACGGTTCGCAGGCGGACATCCTGACGCTCGAGATGGGCGGCACGCGCGCGCCCTTCACCCTCGAGGGCGCGCAGGCGGGCGATCACAAGAAGGTGATCATGAAGGGCCGCGAGGTGTTCCGCGAGGCGGTCACCCGCATGACCTCCGCGGCCAGGGAGGTCCTCGGCCAGGCCGGCGTCGGGATCTCGGACCTCGCCCTGGTGGTGCCCCACCAGGCCAATTTACGGATCATCCGAGCGGTTCAGAAGACCCTCGAGGTCCCCGACGACACGATGTTCGTCAACGTCGAGAACTGCGGCAACACCGGATCCGCCTCGATACCTCTGGCGCTGTGGGAGGCGCGCGGTCAGGGCCGGATCCAACCCGGGGACCTCGTACTCCTGACAGCATTCGGCGCCGGCTTCCATTGGGCCTCGATGCTGCTCAGGTTCTGAGCGGTCAGGCTGGGTCTGGGTTGCTCCCGGGATATGTCTGGTAGTGCTCGAACCACTGGTGGAACTCGTCCACCGCGTCCTCGTACTTGCGCTTGATTGCGTGGTACATCTGCGCATTCTGAATTGCCAGCGCGCAGTGCTCGCCGATGGTCATCATGAGCTGGATCTCGTCTTCCGAGAATCGGTAGGGGTTGTGGGTGTACAGCGACAACACCCCGATCGCCTTCTCCCGGCTCATCAGCGGCACGAACAACGCCGACGCAATCTCCTCGCGAGCAACCTCTTCGCGGTGACGGATGCGCGAGTCGCTGCGGGCATCGAAAACCTCAACGCAGCGTCCTCGGAGAGCATCTGCCACCCCTTCACCCGGGTCCGCTGAAGCGGTTTCAAGGTAGTGCCGGCTGAGACCAAAGGCTGCCCGCATCTCGAGATCCCCTTTGGGGTCCAGGAGACGGATCGTGCAGCCCTTGGCGCGCAGGCTTTCGCACACTACCCGCACGATCGATTCCAGGACCTGACTGAGATCAATCGAGGACCGCACCGCGGTGTTTACCGCGCCGAGGATGTCGAGAAACATCGAGTGCGCGATCGCACTGGAGGAGAATGACGCCAAGGTTCCGATCATCGTCAGGTCCTGTTGGGTGAAAACCCGTCTCTCCTTTGTCGACAGTCGCATAACTCCGATGACCTGCCCCCGTGTTTGAAGGGGGACCGTGAGCATTGAAACGATGCCTTCCTCGGCATGATGCTCCGGGTACTGAATCCGCGGGTCGTTCCTGCAGTCCTCCACCATCACGGCAACGCCCTGCAATGCCTCGCTGACGCTCTTTTCCGCGTCCACCGGCCCCTTGGCGAGGTACTTCTCGCTGAGGCCATACGACGCAAAGTGCTCGAGCTTTCGCTGATCACGACTGAGTACGCAGAAGTGACACGCGCGCAGGTCGAGCTGCTCAACGGTTGCCCGGGCTACCTGCTCCAGCTTCTCCTCGGCGCCGACGGACGAGTTGAAGGCGTCACCGACCTGCTCGAATATCCGAACACAACTAATGCAATCCATGCTGACCACCATTCTGGATCGCGATGATCCTTCCAAGAAAAGGCGCGCAAGAAAGTCTCTAACTCGAATGTGACGCAT